>Ga0181467_100612_pt1 | contig 16848 bp, 20 predicted proteins | sample InSIn5gowninarea_2_FD_119079 | JGI IMG/M metagenome (GOLD analysis project Ga0181467, IMG submission 119079) | Clean room microbial communities from NASA Spacecraft Assembly Facility at Jet Propulsion Laboratory, Pasadena, California, USA -... ... | reverse complement strand
TTGATAAAATAAAGGTTAAGGTAGAATAACCGCAAGGGAAGTTCCCATGTTCTCCGAAGGGAGCATTGCAACCAACCCATCGAGGAAAGACCACGTCCAGAAATATGTAATACGCTTCAGACGGAAGCACTCACCCATAAACAATAAATATATAAATAATAAGGCATAGGTCACGTGGTAAGAGGTAGGAGGAATGATAATTGAATGTAAATGCCGATTCTCTTGTACCCTTTATCAATAATGTGGAGAATGCCAACTTTTATGGTTGTGACTCATTTTTCCTTACCTTGACTGTTGAATAACTTTTGGAAAAATTCTATGGAAAGTATATGTGTGAGGGAGAAATATAAATGAAATTATATGAGAAACCGATTCATGCTTATTTACATCAAGATTTGGTGGCTTATGATTCTGACGATAATGACAGACAACTGATTTATTACTTCAAAAAAGGATATGTGACAGTGCTTGGCGAGTTTGAGTCTGACCAATATGTTACAGGAAAAGCCCATATCATTTTTAATCAAACGGATGCTATATCTGTTGAAGCAGGATTATTACGACTGATTAATGAGGAAGGTAACAGGAGTAGTAAATGAAACAAAACAAGGATCTATGCTTATCTTAATGGGAAATTAAGAAATGATTTTTATAGCAAGTATTTTTGAATCGAGCCATTTAATGAAAAAATTAAAGGAGGATGTATCATGACCAAACATCGGATTTATACAATGAGTGTCGCAAAAGTCTATCCCCATTATATTTCGAAAGCAGAGAAAAAAGGGCGTACAAAATCAGAAGTCGATGAAATCATCCGTTGGTTGACAGGATATAGCCAGGAAGAGTTAGAAGTACAACTGGAAAAACAAACAGACTTTGAGACCTTCTTTGCGGAAGCTCCCCAATTGAATCCTTCACGGGCTTTGATCAAAGGTGTAGTCTGTGGCGTCCGAGTGGAAGATATCGAAGAACCGACGATGCAGGAAATTCGCTATTTGGATAAGCTAATCGATGAGTTAGCAAAGGGAAAGGCGATGGCGAAGATTTTGCGGAAATCAAAAACGAAGAATATTTAAATCCATTGAGACAAAAGGAATTAACGTTGTAAAGGCAAAATATAGGGGTTCACCATTTAAAAAGCTGGAATCCGATTGATTACACAGAAAAAATACAGTCCTTATGCCAATAAACATAAAATGGGGGAACATGGAAATCTATTAAGTCAAGATTTCACTACCACCATAATTAATGAAGAAACAATCATTCAGTCACAAAGGTTGCCCCTATATAATGTCTGTATGGAGTCCTTTTATTCTATAATGAAAAAAGAAGAGATTCACCATGTAAAATATTACGATTTTAAATTGGCAAAACATCCATATTCGAAGTATAGCCTAGTAACGAGATACTATATTATACTTAAACCATTATGAGTAAAAAAATAAGGGGGAAACTAGCATGACAAAAAGAAATAAAAAGGAATTGTCACTGGAACAACGTGAAGAATTACTCAGAGAATTGAAAGCCCGTTTTGAGAAAAACATGCATCGCCATAAAGGTCTTGAATGGGCTAAAATCCAAGCAAAGCTGGATGCTAATCCTGAAAAGTTGTGGTCGCTCAATGAAATGGAAAGAACTAGCGGTGAACCGGATGTTGTTGGTTATGATGAAAAGAAGGATGAATACATTTTTTATGATTGTTCAGCGGAAAGCCCAAAAGGTCGTAGAAGTGTTTGTTACGACCGTGAAGCGCTCGAGTCAAGGAAAAAACATAAACCAGAAAATAACGCTATTGATATGGCAGCTGCCATGGGCATTGAACTTTTAACGGAAGAACAATACAGAGCGCTGCAGACACTTGGAAATTTCGATATGAAAACGTCTAGTTGGGTACAAACTCCCTCTGATATTAGAGAACTCGGCGGTGCCCTTTTTTGCGATTGGCGCTTTGGACACGTATTCTTGTACCACAATGGAGCAGAATCCTACTATGCTGCCAGGGGTTTTCGTGGCTCGCTAAGGGTCTAAAAAATTTTGCGCAGAAAGCTAAATTTGAATTTGAGAACGGATCACCTAGGGAAAGGCTTTAGAACAAAAATGCGATGAATTGGACAGAAAGCGATAAAGAAATTCTTGAAAAATAATATCAACAATTGTTTGAAAAAAATCTTGTCAGGCTATGTCCTTACTATAGAATTTGAAACAGTTATAAAAAGCGTGTTATTTATTTAGGTGTAACTGCCAAAACAATCATCCTGAATATCAAGAATAGACGCTCGGAGAAAAAGTTCTCCGATCGTCTATTAATAATCTTTTTATTCTATTAACAACCTTTTTGTGAAATAGAATTATATACCTATTCAAAACTCTTTACTTCATTCATTATCCTTACACCATTATTAAAATAAAAATCTAACTGTAGCCATACATATGATGCCTACAATAACTGTAACTGACAAACTCTTTGTCCATAAGGCTATAATAAGTGTTGGTATAATAGCAGTGAGAACACTCCAATCAATTGATAGCAATGATTTATCTTCGATGATTAAGCTCTCTACGATAAGTGCAGTAAAAATACAAATTGGGATAAATGAAAGCCACTTGACTGCAATTTTCGGGAGCTTAATATTTCTTATAACTATAAATGGGATAATTCTTGGAATGAATGTTACGATGGCACACCCTAAAATGATTAATAAAATCGATAAATTAATACTCATTTGTCTTTTACCACCCCAATAGTTGCAACAATTATTGTTGATAAAATAATTGCTATATAAGAAGGAACAAACATACATAGAACCAACATCAATAAAACTACATAGATAATTAATGATAGATAAAACTTCAACTTACCATTATCAATACTTTGTAATTGCAAAACAAGTAATGCTAAAAACATAGCTGTTAAAGAAAAGTCTAATCCAAATACTTCTGGGTTTGAAATCCATTTGCCAAAGATAGCCCCTAACATACAAGATAAAATCCAAAATAAATAAGCTGTTACATTCAACCCATTCATCCATTTGGCATTGATCATTTCTCTTTTAGCAATCTTATTAATGGCAACACCAAATGATTCATCCGTTACAAGTGCTCCAATCCCAATATTTTTTAATAAAGAATATTTTGTAAAATGGGGGGCTAATGTCATACTTAATAGAAAATTTCGTAAATTCACAATAAAAGTTGTAAACACAATGACTGAAATAGGACTTCCTGATACTAACAATGCACAAATAATAAATTGAGATGCACCAGCGTAAACTAATGTCGATAAAAGAGTAACTTCTAATATACTTAGATTGGATGATGCTCCAACAATCCCCATAGCAATTCCAATACTGGTGTAGCCAATTAAAGTTGGAACGCAATCTTTTACTCCTTGAGAAAATGTGGGGAGATTTTCTTCACTATTTATTTTATTTGCTAATTCACTCATAGCTGTACCACACCTTTTTGTCTGTTATATTAGACGAAAGTCTGTTATATAGTCAATAGTAGGGGACAGGTCCGTGATCCCACCGAAACTCGGATAGGTATCGATTGGACATTATTATGGAGCGAAGATATGCGCTCAATGTTTAGTTTTAAGCCAGATTGTTGAACGATTGATAAATCGCATATTTTAGGTTAAAGCATTTCTTTGTAATGAGGAATGCTTTTTATTTTGTCTAAAATTAAAATGAATAACAATAAAAATATAACTAAAAATAGTAAAAAATTATTGTAAAACGATAAAATACGTGCTAGAATCAATTCGAGAATAAACAGGTGAGGTGCTTTTTTATGAAACGAAGTTCTACACTTTTTTTAAGAGCAGCTGTTATCATTATTGGTATTCCGGTTCTTGCTTTGTGTATATTTTTGTTGCCCCAGATAGCGAATGTAGCAATTGAAGAAGCAAAAAGGGGGGCAATGCTGGCTTATGTGGTATTTGGCATTTTAATTATTATGTATGGTTCAGCAATACCGTTTTACTTCGCATTGTATCAAGCATTAAGGCTTTTAGGTTATATAGACAAGAACGAAGCTTTCTCTCAAATTTCTGTAAGAGCTCTAAAGAAAATAAGAAACTGTGCCATCACAATCAGTGGCTTGTATGTGTTAGCTTTGCCATTGGTTTATATCATAGCGGAGTGGGATGATGCACCGGGTCTCATCGTAATCGGAATGGTCATTATTGGTGCTTCAATGGTGATTGCGGTCTTTGCTGCTGTTCTCCAAAGACTTTTACAAGAGGCGATCAATATAAAATCTGAAAATGATTTAACGGTCTGAGGTGAAAATAATGGCGATTATAATCAATATTGATGTGATGCTGGCGAAAAGGAAAATGAGCGTGACAGAACTTTCGGAGAGGGTTGGAATCACAATGGCTAACATTTCTATATTAAAAAATGGAAAGGCAAAAGCGATTCGATTTTCAACTTTAGAGGCGATTTGCAAGGCTTTAGAATGTCAACCCGGAGATATTTTAGAATACCGAAGTGATGAAGAAACCTAATAAGCAGGACTTACATATATTCAAAAAACAATCTTGGAATAGTAAAGAATTCGGCCTTTTTAAGGTTGAGGTTCTCCCTCCCTCTTTACTTACAAAATTCCGAATAAGCTAAATTGGAAAAAGCAACGTTTTAATGGTTGCTTTTTTTTTATAAATCCCTTTTGATAATACTATGGGAATGCATTTATCGTTTTATCAGGCATTTCAGACTCTTAATCAAACGTTTGGTTAAATCTTGCTGGCATAGCTATTCCTGCTGCTTATATATGCCTACACAAATTGTGGTCTTTACGGTTATGATTTCTTTGCAATAATCATGTATATAACATCTGTCAGACATTACAATCATCCTACATTCGTTAATTCTTGTTCCATATGGGTGAGGCAATTCTAGGGTGTGTTTCAGCCGGATGATTTTTCTTTTCAAATTTAATACATACAAAATACCTGATAGGGGAGACCTTATTTATCCTATCTGTGATTAAGTATAAACAACGTATGACCGAAATTGAAAGAGGCGGATACAATATGAAAGCCAGGAGGGATATTTCCAATTGTGGTTATGTGAATTACTTGAGACATTTATTTTAATAGTGGATAATAGTTAAGTATGTTTTATAATTTGTAAAATTATGGAGGAGAATATATGGATTCGAAAATAAATACGAGAGTAGTAATGATTACGTTCATGATCGGTGCTTTTTTTGCAATCTTGAACGAAACATTGCTAAATATCGCATTGACCGAGTTGATGGATGTCTTTGACGTTGATGCACCGACTGTTCAATGGATGGCTACTGGATTCATGCTTGTAATGGGTGTCTTGATGCCTATTTCTGCTTTATTGATTCAATGGTTCACTACTAGGCAGATGTTCATCGGTGTCATGACTATATTTTTGATCGGAACAACCATTGCTGCTTGTGCTGCGAATTTTCCGATGTTGTTGACAGGCCGTATGATCCAAGCGGTTGGAACGGGGCTGTTGATCCCGGTAATTATGAATGCATTACTTTTTATGTATCGTCCTGAAGTTCGGGGAAAAGTAATGGGAACGTTTGGTTTGGTCATTATGTTTGCACCTGCACTCGGTCCAACCTTGTCGGGTGTCATCGTGGATTTATTAGGTTGGCGTTGGTTATTCATTTCCGTCATTCCTTTCGCTCTGTTTTCAATTCTTTTTGCATTGAAATATTTGCAAAACGTTGGGGAAATTACACGTCCAAAAGTCGATATCCTATCGATCATCCTGTCCACAATCGGGATAGGGGGAATTGTTTACGGATTCAGCAGTGTTGGAGAAGATCCAGAAGGTTTTTCATCGATAAGAATTCTTTCGATTATCTCGATCAGTTTACTCAGCCTTCTGTTATTTGTCCTACGTCAGTTGAAATTGGAAGAGCCATTGTTGGATGTACGTGTCTTCAAATATAAAAATTATGCACTGGGGATCAGTCTCTTTGTTATTGTCATCATGGCCATGTTCGCTTCCGAAATCGTGATGCCTATGTATTTGCAAGGACCACTTGGATATTCTGCGAAGTTGGCCGGATTATTGCTTTTACCTGGTGCATTATTGAACGGTTTGATGTCACCTGTAATGGGTACTTTATTTGATAAATTAGGACCTAGAAAGTTGATGATTCCCGGGACAATCGTTTTAGTCGGGGTTATGATATTCTTTAGTAATATTAGCCCTTCTATGCATATTTTGTCATTCATCCTTGTCTATATCATATTGATGCTGTCTATTTCAGCAATCATGATGCCTGCCAATACAAATGCGTTGAATGAACTGCCGAAGAAATTATATCCACATGGAACAGCTATCGGCAACACACTACAACCTATTGGAGGAGCACTTGGGGTTTCAATTTTTGTAAGTATCATGAGTAAAGGCCAAGATAGCTATATAAATGAGCAATCAGGACCGATTACAGAGAAACTAATGAATGAAGCGATGACGCAAGGCGTGCACCACGCTTATTGGTTTGCACTAGCTTTATGTATTGGGGCATTCTTCATTTCCTTATTCATTAGAAAAGCGGTCGCACCGGATTTTGATCAAAGTAACTAAATTGCAAATTTAAAAAAATTAAACCGATACTAAATGATGAGTATCGGTTTTTTCATGTCGTTTATTTTTACTAAGCGAGGCTAATTGATCCAAGGAAAGAAGTTGAGGTTTGGCGTGCTTGCAAGATGGTTCACATTGAACCTAGCAGATAACCATTTTATCAGGGGAAATGTTGGAGCCTTTCCTGGTTGGCGTTTAAAATAAAAGACTTAGTATCAATCACCTCCAAATTGTTAATGATAATACAGGTGAAGGAGGTGTGATACCATGGCTAAAGATGTGCTTTGTGAAGTAAACAACTGTACCTATTGGGGCAATGGAAACAAATGCAATGCAGATGCTATTTATGTAGTTAGTCAAAAAGGCAAACAAGCATCTAATAGTGAAGAAACCGATTGCAAAACATTTGCTCCAGAAGCTTAATTTTCTTTGGGATAGCCTTGGGGTTATCCCTTTCATACTTATATTATTGATAATAACAATCAATTTCATTCACTTTTGGATATTATTTATTTTTAAGCGATTCCGACATTGTATATATTGGATTGGTATTAAAATAAATTTTGCAATAAGTGCGGTAAATATATGGGGAATTTTCCTGAGGAGCAAGAATGGAGTATTTTGTGTCAATGTATTCAGAAAACATCTGTCAATTACTTTCAATATGTGTAACTTTGCTTAGACAAATAGCCATTATTGCAGCTGACCATTTTGAATTTGAATACCTTTATGATGTCGATAAAATTGTCATTGCCTATCTTGAATACTGAAGAAATCTCGCCAATCAAGCCTAAAAAGTGATCAGTCGATTTTATACTGCAAGGGGGGATTATGTCCAAAACTTTAAATTCTAAGCTTGTTCATGATTTTATTTATTTCAGTATCATGTCTACCGGTTTTGGAACTTAAATAATCTATATCTACTTTTACACCTTTTATTTCATCAGAAACTGTATCAAAGACTTTTATGTTCTTCTAATTTATCGTTAGTATATTTGAAATTACTACGCATCTCTGAAATAGCACTATCAACTTTTAAATCATTTTCGACTCTATGCGTTCCTGTCCCTTTTTTAATTCAAGAAGAATTTGTTTTAATTCGTCCATTTACAACACCTCTGTATTCTTTTCCTTAGTATAACACACAGATCATTTTGGACGATGTGAAAAGATGAATAAAATATTGTGATTCAAAAGGAAATAATATGGGGAAACAGTTGGAGTAGAACAGCCTCACCCCTTGATATACATATACTTCTGTAATAAAATTGAAATAAAAAAACTATACTAACTGGATAAAATAGTAACACTAGAAGAGGAGAGACGGACCTCTTTTTCTCATCATTTTGCCATTGTGTCTAAGTTTAGAGGAATCCATTGAATTTTAAGATTGAATGTTTCCTTGTTTAAGAGTTAGCGTAATATCGGAAAGCAGGGAGGCTTTTAATGGACAGTATACTTTCAGCTATTTCTTGTATTGGTGTCGTCATTTATTTTACGAATAAATATAGGGATGTGCTTGCGAAAATGACCGCCATCCAAAAAATAGGTATTTTCATTTCTTATGCAATCACGACGCTTATATCTGCAGCTTTTATCTATTATGGTGGTCGATTATTAACGGCTCCTTTTCAAAATGGACTTCTCATTTTTATTATTCGCTTTGCCGTAGTCATTGTCGTTCTTAGGCCATTAATCATTACTTTGAATTGGGTATTACAAAAAATAACGAACGGGATTTTTCCAAAAATCACATAAGTTAGTAAGGAGCGTTTTCACATGTGAGTGGAGATGCTTTTATTTTTTGAGGTGTCTATATTTAAATGAACTCTCCCTTTCTATTAATATGTTGATCGAGTATGATGAAAAAGATAGATCCTATTTTAATCATTCATGACATATATTACTATAGTTGTAGAATTGCATCCAGGAGGAACAGAATTGAAATCGCCACTTATTTCTTACATTATTTTATTTTTTGGGGTCTTTGCCTTATCTACTTCCGCTATCTTTGTTAAACTGGCTGATGCGCCTGCGGCTATTACAGCATTCTATCGGATGTTTTTTGCCGCCGTCATGCTTTTGCCCTTTTTATTCTTATATAAAGAGAATTGGCGAGAATTACGCTCGTTGTCATTAAAGCAATGGGGCTTCGGGTTATTATCGGGGATGTTTCTCGCAACCCATTATGTTTTATGGTTCGAATCATTAAATTACACTTCAGTGGCAAGTTCGACAGTCATCGTGACATTACAGCCACTGTTTTCAATGGCTGGGGGCTATTTTTTATTTAAGGAGCGTTTTAGCAGAGGGGCGATCGTAGGTTGTCTCGTAGCCATTGCGGGAAGTATTGTCATTGGCTGGCAGGACTTTCAAATAAGTGGCCAGGCGTTATTTGGTGATATCCTTGCTTTTATTGCAGCAGGTGTGATTACAGCTTACTTTTTTGTAGGACAACATGTTCGCAAAAGTCTATCTCTTGTACCATATTCTATTATTGGCTATGCGAGTAGTGCGGTTTTTTTGAGTATTATTGCTTTATGCCAGCAAGTTGCTTTTGTCGATTATTCTGCACAAACATGGTGGTCCTTTATTGGTCTCGCTTTTATTGCAACGATTTTGGGACAAACGATCTTCAATTGGCTTCTGAAGTGGCTGAATACATCTGTTATTTCTATGAGTATACTAGGGGAAACGATCGGAACTTGTATTTTAGCCTATTTTATCTTGGGTGAAGTCATTACTTCTCAGCAAGCTATGGGAATCACCCTCATCTTAATCGGCCTCGCTTTATTTTTATTAAAACAAAAGGGACCTAAATAAATACAGAATCAGTGGGGCTCTTTCCGCTCCCACTGATTGAACGTTATCGCTTGCGGATGCCATCCAGGACAAAGTGGATGGCATCTTTGATTTCAACTTCACTGACGGTGTAGTTATTCAATAAAACAAAGCGAGAGACAAAGAACCCTCCAATGAATGTGAATAACATCTTTTGAATTCGTTCGTTGGGGATGTCGATTAATTCCCCACGTTCCTTATAGAACTCAATCACTTTATTAATTCGTATGATAATATTTTCAGCGAAGTAAGGAAGGAGTTCATTTTTTAACTCATCTTTATAAAAAATCTCTTTCACAACGACTTGAAATATTTCTTTGTTTTCAGATATAAATTGAATTCGGTTTCTTAATAGGGCATGTAAAAAATGTTCAAATGTAGCGACGTTTTCAGACATGATTTCATGGAAAACTTCGTCCGCCATAGAAGGAAAAAATTCTTTTAAATAAGGAACAATGATGGAAAGCAATAAATGGTCTTTCGTCCCGTAATGTTTAAAAATAGTTCCTTCAGATACTTCCGCGTTTTTGGCTATTTCAGCTGTTGAGGTATTGGCATAACCCTTTTCGGCAAACATTTTTATGGCTGTCTCCACAATTCTTTGTTGTTTCACCGTTTGTTTCTTTGGCTTGCTTGCTTGGGCCATCATCGCATCCAGTAATTTTCCTGTAGACAATCATTCCACCACTTTCATGAGATTATGACTATATTTTACGATATTTTTTCAGAGCAAATAAGTTTAAAATGATAAAGATAGTAGCAAATATGATCAATATATACAGGTCACCGCTTATATCTTCTAATCCCCACCCTTTATACATCACTCCTGTTAGAGCATCTCCTGCATAATATAGGGGCATGACTTTTGCGAGCACTTGCAGCCAATCTGGCATGCTTTCAAGTGGAAAGATCCCTGAAAAGAAGATTTGCGGAACAACAGCGATAGGGATAAACTGTACCATTTGAAATTCAGATGCTGCAAAGGAAGATAAAAGAATCCCTAATGATAAAGCCACTAAAGCTAAGATTAAGTTGATCAGAATCACATTCCATATGGAACCAACTAAAATGATATCCAATACGTGAATGGAAAAAAGGACAATAATAACTGTTTGTAATACGGCAAATATTCCGAACCCGACTAAATAGGCGGTTACGATTTCGCCCCTACGAATAGGAGTCACCATTAAGCGTTCTAACGTACCCGTTGTTCGTTCTTTTAATAATCCAATACCGGAAATAAGGAACACAAAGAAGAATACGAAAAATCCAATTAAGATCGGACTAAACACATCGAAATATTTTGTGTCACTACTTCCATAAATATACTCCGTTTTATAAATATCGTTTGTTTGTGTATTCATTTTCAATTCCTTTTCTTCAGGGAAAGGTGGGGGGAGTTTTGTCTGAATGATTTGGTTTATTTTCATTTGTAAGTTCTTCCCTAAAGAAGGGTCACTATTAAGCAGTATTAACGTTGTTTGATCTTTCTCTACTTTGAGAAACCCATCTAGATCCTGTTCAATGATTGTCTCCTTAGTATCCGTAATATTTTCAAATGATTTCACATGAATATTTGACTTTTCTAACTGGTCGACGGTTTGTTGATTCACGTTCTCCACACCGATTGTTGGCTCAACCGTTTCACCATTGAAGACCAAATACATAAGGGTCAAGATGAATAAAGGAGCGATGAATAATAATGCTAGAGTTCGTTTATCCCTGAATATTTGTTGGATGATTCGTCTAACTAATGCAGTTGTTCTCATGAACGTTCCCTCCCCGCATTCAGGAATACTTCATCAAAGTTACTCGCATGATATATATTTTTCAGTTCTTGGGGGGTACCTCTTGCAATGATCGACCCGTCTCTTACCATTGCAATATAATCACATCTTTCAGCTTCATCCATCACATGAGTGGTTACAATAATCGTTTTTCCTTCTTCTTGCTTCAACCGATATAATTCGTTCCAAATACTAAATCTTAATTCTGGGTCGATGCCTACAGTTGGTTCATCTAAAATAAGTATTTTTGGATTTTGTATTAAAGCAATCGCCAGTGACAAACGTCGTTTCATTCCACCTGAGTATGCGGCAACTTTTTTTGAAAGATCTTCTGTAAGATTCACTATGTTTGCTGCATAGGCTATTCGTTCCTTTATCTCTGTTTTGCTCAGTTTATAAAGAGAAGCGAAAAAGGTGAGGTTCTCTTTTCCTGTAAGCTCGGTGTATAAGGCATCGGATTGTGCCATATAGCCAATTTCTTGTAATAATTTCAAATTGGGCACCTTTTCATTTAAAACATAGATCGTCCCACTATCTGGTTTATCCATTCCAACCATCATTTTGACAAGGGTGGTTTTTCCTGCACCTGAAGGACCTATGAATCCATAAATATGTCCTTCTTTAATCGTTAAATCAATTTCATCAAGTACCATCTTTTTCCCAAAACTTTTGCTAACCTTCATGATCGTGATCGTTTCTTTCATGGGTATCCCTCCTTGGAAAATAGGGTGAGTAATCACTTACTCATTTTATACCATGTATCAGATTTTGAGTCAATTGGGTATGGGAGAGAAACAATATTTCTTTAAGTGTATAGTTTTCAGATAGTGGGGATGGGGTTTTGAGTATTGAAGTCATCATCAACAAATTAGTTTATGAATGATAAAGTAGCCTCAACTCTGTGAAAAGCAACCTGATTTTGAATCTTTTTTCTTGCCAAATCGTATACTTATGTAAAGAAAGCGATCAGAGGATGATTCAAATGAATGAATATGAAATGAAAGTATATGAAGACTTGCAAACTTGGAGAAAACAGCTGTTCAAGCGCTCTAGTCTATTTAATCGATTATCTAAAAAAGCCCAAACAAAAGTAAATGAGGTCATTCCGGAAAAGGTTCATAAAGTCATAACAGATAGTATTAAAAACATGGTGAAAGCCACGTTGATTGGCTCCAATATCACAACGAAGAAACGGCAATCTATTGGGATCAGTCTTTCAGAACGTGATGAACTCCTGAAAGAGAAACTAGCTACCTACCGAAAAACAGCCGTAATAGAAGGAGCAGGTACTGGCGCGGGAGGCCTTTTCCTTGGACTTGCAGATTTCCCCCTACTTCTATCCATCAAAATGAAATTTTTGTTTGAAGCAGCTGCGATATATGGCTATGATACAGATGAATATGAAGAACGCCTTTTTCTTCTTCATGTATTCCAATTAGCTTTTTCTAGTGATGAAAAAAGGAAAAAAACGTATGAGATCATTGAGAATTGGAATGAAGAGAAGGAAAAACTGATCGATATGGATTGGCGGGTATTTCAACAGGAATATCGCGATTATATTGATTTAATCAAAATGTTGCAGCTTGTTCCGGGACTTGGAGCCATTGTCGGAGCATATGCGAATCATAATCTTCTAGAAACTCTAGGGGAGACAGCGATGAATGCCTATCGATTGCGGATATTAACAACCAAGCCTAGTGATATGTAATCGAGTAGTGAAACGTATAGCAGTTGTATTTTTTCAAAAAGAAACCCTCACACATTCTCGAAAGGAGAGAGGTGAGGGGGTTAAAATTTAAAGCATTTCCTGATGGAGTTTTTAGTTATTACATATTTCCCGACGATATTTGTTTATTTCCTGCGATTATTTGCGTCCCAGATGGAATATTCCTGCATAATTGAATCTTCCTTGGAGTGTATAAGCCCGATTTGCACATTTCCCGATACTATTTGAATATTTCCCATGAGGATTTGAACAATAACTTTTGGTATATGCATTTTTCCCCGAATATATGCGTATTTCCCGCGCTTTTATGCGCAACTTCTTCGGTTATTTGCACCAAAGAGATTCCATGTTCCTGCATGATTCGTGTAATTTAATAGGAATACTCCACAAATGATAGAAAAATCATTATATCCATCAATTTTCATCCTCCCTAATCAAGTTAATTGATTTTTGGAGTATATTCCCAACTATTTGAAACCAATTACAAATCAATACGTACAATGATGGGAGAGGCGTTATTAATCCAAAAGAAGGAAGGGGATTTGTAATGGGGAAAGGTTCAAAAAAGTTTGGGGTTATTCTAACGACGGTCATTTCTGCTTTACTATTTTGTTCGTTAATCGTGGTGACTTCACTTTCGCCATTATCAGAGTTAGGCCCTAACGCGAATACATTTAATTCTGTTGGAATGTGGTCTGCAATAGGAATGGTTCTGTTCTTCTATACTATTCCATTAGTGATCTATGCTGCTGGTGTAGGTATGATGCGATTTATTATGGCTGGTTTTTGTTCTATTGGAATCTTCATTCATCTTTCCATGTTAGGGGCTGTTTTGATTATGGGTTCAGGAGCAGATTCCTTCCCATACTTTTTTGAAATAGTCGCCATATGTATCGTTTCATTCATCGTGAACATTATCTGGTTCTTTCAGGCATTTCGAACTTCTACTAAGCCAGCAACCTTCATGACAAAATAAAAAAGTTGGGGATTCAACAAGCTCCCCAACTCTTTTATTTTTGTTCAAAAACGGTAGGATTTTCCCCGTTAAGTTTTTCCTCGAATTGGATGCCATTTAAAAGTAAGCATGCCCCGATGAATACTGCGCTAGCGGCTCCAATTAATGCCGCATTAAAGTTACCGGTGAAGGAGGAGATGACGCCAGCAATCGTTGGGCCGATCATTTGCCCAGTTGCATAAATAGCGGTCAGATAGCCAATAATTCGGCTTGTATTAGTCGGGTATATTTGACGTGCTAACGTTGTGACTAATGTTGTAATTCCCATAAATGTTGCCCCAAATAAAATGGCACTCATGACTAAACTTACGGGGGAAATCGAGAATACAGGGATCACAATGCCGAAAGATTGCAAAGCCATTGCGAACACGAGAGATTTTACAAATCCCCATTTCTTCGCAAGGGACGACCAGATAATACAAGATGGAATCGCGGCTAATCCCGCCATCATCCAAACGAAGGTAGCATCTTGGCTAAAGGATGATGTTTTTTCAGCAATCGATACGATAAATGTTCCAGTCACAATATAGCCCAATCCCTCTAGTCCATACGCCCCAAATAACCAGGGGAACCATTTAGCAGGGGGGACTTGTGCAAAGTTTGCTTGTTCTTCCTTTTTTTGAGTGATATTAGAGGGTTCTTTGAGCCAAATCCATACGAAGATCGCGAGGATGACAGATATAATTCCAAGCCCAATCCATGCACCTTCCCATTTAAATAGATGATTTAGACTTGGGATGATCCACCCCGTTATAAAGATCCCTAGCCCAACCCCTCCATAAAATAAACCGGACCAGTTCGTTTTACCCCGAGTGGCAAGTTGATCTAATACGATGCTAGAGGATAAAACAAATACAAAAGCACTGGCGACCCCCGATAGAAATCGAAGTCCAAGCATCAGTAAATAAGAGTGAGATAGCCCCATGAAAGCAGTAGTTAAAATACTGATTATCAAACTCCATCTTAAAGAAATCGTTCGATGCCGCTTCAACGGAATCACGCCTGTCAAAACAGCTCCAAGCAAATATCCCGCATAATTACTTGTTGCGAGATAACCAGCCACTGCATCTGAAAAGGAAAGATCATTTTGCATCAATGGGAGAAGAGGAGTGTAAGCAAATCTTCCAATCCCCATCGCAATGATTAAAGCTAAGACTCCACCGATTAAAAAAAGAAAAGGCTTTTTATTCAAACATCTGCCTCCTTTCATATGGTTATATATGTAGGATATAACAATGGTTACATCTCCCTAATAAAGTGATGGGATTTGGGACACTCGAAGCCATTCTTGGTTGTGTGTCTGCAGGATTTGGGATTAGTCTACTTCCGCTTTCTGTCATTCAAAAGCATATTGAAGAGGGGACTATAAGGAATCATCCAGTTCCAAGCGCTTTTGGAAAAGTCGAAACCGTGTTTATCTACTGAAAAGACCAATATATGTCTGCAGCAATAAAAGAATTTATCCAGATGTTTACGGATCATTCATTTAGAGAAGATGACCGTAATAAAACATTCAAATAAAAATTTATTCTGATTTTCCTTATCAATCCTCTTCAATGATTACCTTACCGAGGATCTCTTCTTCTTGGAGAGGCCCAAAATGTCTACTATCCATGCTAGACAATGCATTATCACCTATAACGAAATATTCATTCTTTTTCAGTTGAATGGCCTCTCCTTCAACTCGATTAAAATGGTATTTTTTCGAAAGTTTCTCACCATCTATATAGACGGTTCCATCTTTGAATTCAAGCATCTCATTAGGCAATCCAATCACTCTTTTGGCATGTTGATCAAAATCTTCGCCTTCCTTTTCAAAGAGAACAATGTCACCTCTTTTGACGGGGGTGTCTTGATAATATTTTTTATCTATTTGGATCTCCTGTTCATTTTGTATAGTCGGTGCCATTGAGATCCCTTCAAATACGTACGTGTCTAAATCTTTAAATTCATTGCAACCGCCTAGCAATACTAGCAAAAATAATACTGATAATCTTTTAAACAAAGTATCTTCTACCCTTTCTATACTAAATGATAGATATCTTTAAGGAATGACCTAGAAAATATCCGCATGAATAGTTAACAAGCATTCATTCCTCATCCAAATATCTCTTTCCTCTTCACTCATTTCCCCAACTATAGTTGAGAAATCGATCGTTCGATCAAAAAGGTCTTTTAGATTTAATTACCAAATCCTACTATCTATCATACAATAGGAAATAGTCAGGAATAAACAAATTTATGGAATATTACAAAATATTATTCCTTTTCAAAAATCCCGCTATATTTTCCCGATGAAAAAATGAATGAATTATTCTATATGTAGGAGATAGGTGTGATCAGGGAAAACTCGAATACCATATAATAAGGGCTATCTCACAACTGAGATAGCCCCTATTATATGGTACTAGGAATTTTATGGTATGGCATATTCCTCAAATTAAATCGATTGTTTCACTTTCAATTTTCTTTTAGCAAGCCATTTGGACATCAATCCATGTTTTGGTGAAAGGAAGAAGGTAGTGGCGAAGATGAATCCCGCTGCTGTCGCCATTGAACCTGCAATCGAGACATTCCATAGTAGCGCAATATAATATCCTAATATTGCGGATAAGACTCCGACAGCACAGCTGATCATGAGCATTACAATGAGGCGATCTGTCAGCAAGTAGGCTGTGGAAGCTGGAACAATTAGCATGGCTACAACAAGAATAGCACCAACACTATCAAATGATGCGACAGTGGTAATGGATAGCATTCCCATTAATAGATAATGAATAAATAGGACGGGAAGACCGATGGCTAGTGCCATTTCTGGATCAAAGGAGGAAATCTTTATCTCCTTATAAAATAAACTAATGATAACTAGATTAATGAACAGAACACTTCCTA
>Ga0181467_100444_pt2 | contig 16880 bp, 23 predicted proteins | sample InSIn5gowninarea_2_FD_119079 | JGI IMG/M metagenome (GOLD analysis project Ga0181467, IMG submission 119079) | Clean room microbial communities from NASA Spacecraft Assembly Facility at Jet Propulsion Laboratory, Pasadena, California, USA -... ... | reverse complement strand
ATGCTGTACGGTTCTGCCAGAGTGATGTCTTGTGCGGTGTATGCTGACGTGAACTAGGATACATCGTTGTGAGCTGCAACTGGGGCAATTCAGGTAACAATCTCGACTCACTCGCTTGAGCAGCTCATTCAAGAATGCGAATGCGACTCTTCGAGGTAGGTCTTGATCCGCCATACACAGAACAGTCACGCCGTTTTGCCGGATGTAGTGGAACAGGTAGTCATCGGCTTGATACGAGAGCTATTCCAACCGTTCGCAGAAGAGTATGTCATGGCTTAGCATACACACATAACACTCAGGCAGAATAACAGCATACCTTGCTATCTCCTGGTGGTATCTTTGCCAGTATGGTTGCTGTAGCATGCTTGAATGCGTCACCAGCCTCTGGGTCGTCATTGTGTCCTGTACTCTCTGCAAGGACTGTCGTCTCGTATGCAACCAGAGCATGTAGCAGCGACATTGTGGTGCTGCTGCTTCTTGTGCGTCAAGAGGTGCGAATGGGTAGAACAATGACAGATAGACAGACAGACTATCAGTCTGCCTATGCGGGCATGCGGGCGGCCCAGCTTACCGGGATTGTGGCGAGTAATAACGTACTCTGCTGGCTTTGTCAGAACAAGCAAATCGAGGTAGAGGCTTGTCTTAACAGCTCGCTATTGTATTCCAGATCACCCAACAATGTCATATATCGAAAAATACAACGGAAAAGATCGCGGGTATGATATCCAAGAAAACTCCCTAATCTTTCATATAGCACACAGACTCCACTCGCGAGTCTTACGAAGCGGAAGAGGCTGCTGATGTGGCCATGCTGCGCGAGACTCCAGACGACCAGCTGTATTCCGTCTTGGTGAGGACCTCTGTCGTGGTGACTGGTCCTGCGCTGTCAGACCAGCTCTCGACAGTCGTTTCGACAACAGTAGCTGTTGCCGTGCCGTAGTACTTCTCGCCGCAACCCTCTGAATAGCAGGAGTCGCAGCAGCTGAACTCTCTGCATCAGTTACTATTCCCTAGGAAGTAAGGTTTGAGAGAGAAAGACGAAAGCTCACAGATTCGTCTGAGGACTGTTGTTGAGGCCGCAGTAAAAGGTGGAATGATCGGTAGCATGGAAGGGGTTGATGCCTACAGTGCTTAGGTAGGCTTGAGCATCGCTCTTCACGAGGGGCTTTGAGCAGTGAGCGCTAGAATCGTTGGGATTGTAGCAGTAGCAGTTCTCGGAAATACCGTCGCGGCCCATGAGGGGTCTTGCGCTGACAGAGGTCATACCAATGTGTGTGAGAGCTGTGATAGTGAGAATAGCAGTACTGAACATGTTTGTGACTTGGATGCTTTCAAGTGGAAAGAATGTGATTTCTGGCTTGGGATGCGGATAGTGTGGCTATTTATATTCGGGAACTGTTGAAGAAAGAAAGAAAAGGTGGTGAGCTCTAGGAGGGCTTTTTGTAGTCATTCCCTCGTCTGAAACTGCGAAGGACGTCCGCCGGACATCCTATCGTGCTTCGCTTTCTGACCGGGAAGTCCGTCCCATGCTGGTGACATGCGTTTGGGAGCCGCTGCAGCGATGCAATGCAGCCGAAGCACTGCGGATGTCGTACTCGTACAGGGCATCCAGCCAACTGTACTCGGATCCATCGCTTTGCGTCTCTTCAGCAGCCGGAAACGAGGCTCTTGGGAGTTGTGATGAAAACATATATTTCGATATAGAAAACGAGTACGAGTAGAAGCAACCTAGGTTACAGGAGTCGAGTCGAAAAGCGCCCCATGTGTGGACGCTGTCGTCGACGTCAGTGAGAGCAAATCAGCAGAGTCACAGGGGGAGAAAGAAAATCAGCAGCAGAGTGGAAGACGTGGGCAGGCTGAAACAGAAGCGAGCAGTATTCGTGGTCAGCGAAATCAAGGCGGCAACTACGAAGCGCTATTGACGAGATGAAGTGGTCGACCGACCACTGTGGAAGCTGTAATGAAACGGATGCGGTCAGTGGAAACTTAGGAGACTGCCATGACGCATCCGTATTCCGACTTCAATGCATGCTCTGCTCGGGCAAGCTTACCGAGGATTGGGAAATGTGGAGAGCCATACGGTATTCTTTTTCTGACCATGAACGATCAACTCGTGCAAGTACGGTAATTAATGCATCTGGCCGACTGAAATCGTCTAACTATGATGTATGTGCAGAGGCAAAATGGAAAGACAAGGGGTATAAAATCACGAAGTTCTGCTCGTATGCTACTTTATCTGGAACAGAAACCGCTACGCTAGAGGGTCAGTAGATGTAGGATTTGCTCGTGATACTCCGGAGGACCAGCTGTAGAACACGTCTGAGCTGGTAGCCGTGGTAGTGATCGGTCCGGAATTTTCAGAGAGGGTTTTAACCACCGTCTCTAAGAAGGTCGATGTAGGTGTACCGTAGTACTTCTCTGCACATCCCATGCTCCAGCACTGCATGCAGCATCTGAAGTTCGATTATCATTTGCTGGTCAGCCGAACGCAGACTCCATGTGAGGAATTTCATCCTTACAGGGTCTCCTGACCGCAGTAGAAATCGAAGTAATCTTGCGCGTGGAAGGGGTTGATATCTTGATGGTTCATATTATAGGCTAGAGGATCGCTTGCTACCAATGGCATGGAACAATGTGCGGTTGAATCGCTGGATTCGTAGCAGTAGCAGTTCTCGACAAGACCGTCTCTACCGATGAGAGGTCTAGCGCTGACAGACTTCATGCTGACGAGCGAGACCGCTGCGACAGTCAGAGTGTTCCTGACGATGAACATGGTTAATGGTATGTTCGAACGGGTTGCTGGGTTGTTTCAGGTTGCGACTGACTCAGTGGAACAGAGGGAGGGGGAGCCGACGAGAGTGCTTGCATAGCGCCTTTTTCCTTTTGTACTCCACGCACACCACGTCAAGTTGATCTGCCCGAACAGCGCGAGGAAGTCCGGCGGGAGTCCTCTCCATTCTACGGTGTCCAACCGAAATGTCAGTCGTGTCTCCTGATGACGTGCGCTTACGAAGCGCTACCGACCGACCTGTAGATTACGAGTGCCATACTCGTAACACGGCAAAGAACGAGTTGTACTCGGTTCTCGTTTTTGCACCTAGGCAGGAACCACGAACGCATGCCGGCTTGAATTTGGAAGCGTCTTCGCATCCAGGTTGTTCCGCCGGACAGGTCAGCAGACTATCTCAGTTAGCCGATACTTTGTCAGCAAGCTGAAGGTGGTCAGTCTGCCTCAGGGTTCGCGGTTCGCATAACTGTTGACATGTCCATAAGCAGAAAGCGATACATTCTGGTTTGTATTCTCCGGCAGATCCAGCTTACCGGAAATGTGGGGAACATACGGTACTGTGCTGGACTTGCGACCCTCACAACAACGACCAATTCGCACTTGTATGCCCAGAGCTGCCTCTTTCCAACCAAAAATTACCTATTCGGTTTTAAATGCGGAGGAACAGAAAGGAGAAGACGACAGTATAGGATTGACCAAAATCCTGTTCGAAGTGTTGATGTATCTTGTGCGGTGTCCGCACATGACATCCGCTCAAGGACTATTAAGAAATGTAGGAACTGATCGCGATACTCCAGAAGACCAGCTATACAACGTCGAAGATTCGACAATTGTAGTAGTGACCGTACCAGTACTTTTGGAGACGACATTGAAAAGAGTCGTCACGGACGTCGAAGTAGGTTTACCGTAGTACTGCTCTGCACATCCCATACTCCAGCACTGCATACAACATCTGAATATCAACTATCAGCTGGTCGTTCAGCCAAAAGCAGATTTAGAGCATCCTCACAGTGTCTCCTGACCACAGTAAAACTTGTAGTGATCAGTTGCGTGAAAGGGATTGTCATAGTCTTCATCCTCAACATAGGCCAAAAGATCGGTTGCGACGAGCGGCTTAGTACAATAGGCGCTTGTGTCCTTTGGATCGTAGCAGTAGCAGTTCTCGACGAGACTGTCTCTCCCAATGAGAGGTCTAGCGCTGACAGACTTCATGTCGATGAGCGAGAGTGCCGCGATGGCGAGAATTACAGTAACGCTGATCATGTTCGTGGTATGGCGGATTCTTCAACTGGAGTGAGAGAAACGAGATGGAGAAGATTCAGAGCGCTTTTGGTTTAGAGTCTGCCCTTTTATACCTCTCGCACACCACCTCTAGCTGATCTTTTCGAACAGCGAAAGGAATCCCGGCGGATCTCCTTTTCATTGTACATCCGGTGTCTGACCGCAATCTTGGTCGTGCCATCCTGGCGATGTGCGCTGACGAAAGCGCCAGCGAAGGGGCCCATATGGCACTACGAACGTCGTACCCCACTGCACAGAACCCGGTAACCAGGAACGAGTTGCTTGGGTTGGGTAACTTGGGTTGGGTCTCAGCTGACCCTGTCGTGACCATTACAGTACTGTAGGACGGGCAGGCCAGTAGGTCAGCATAGTAACAGCAGGCCAAGACAAGATTAGCTTTGGAGCACACAATCCCATAGTGTCCGGACAAGAAGTTGAAGCAGCATAAAAGTGGGTCGGATCAATCGCAGCGCTGTTAGCTGAAGTAAGCAAGAAGCAACATCGTAAACACGGATAATAAGGGAAAAGGCTACATTGGAGAGCAGGATGAGTATAGCTTGATGACAGTGTGGTGTATGTGACACGACCTTTACATCACTCGTGTTCCGCTGCTATGTATAGTAGTAGTAGTACAGAAACAACATGTGTGCTTGTGTGAGAGAAATGACTGAAATGAGAAAAGACCGGTAGGAACTCATTCGATCGCAAAGCCTTTCCGTCTAGAACCTTCCTTGCATGCCGGCTCGTGTGACAATGATGTCGAGCATTGATGTTGTGGGTGAGTGTGAGGAAGTGATATCGAAAAGCGAACGAAGGAAGTGGAGTTGGATGTTTATCGCTCGCCACGAAGACGACGAGCCAACTGGATGTCCTTTGGCTGGATGGTGACTCGCTTAGCGTGGATGGCAGCGAGGTTGGTGTCCTCGAAGAGGGAGACGAGGTAGGCCTCAGCCGACTCCTGGAGAGCGCCTGCATACGTGAACCAGACAACGTCAGTAAGCATGAAAGAAGTGTGCATGTGCATGATGAGATGACTCACCAATAGCAGACGACTGGAAGCGGAGATCGGTCTTGAAGTCCTGGGCGATCTCACGAACGAGACGCTGGAAGGGGAGCTTGCGGATCAGAAGCTCGGTCGACTTCTGGTAACGACGGATTTCTCGGAGAGCGACGGTACCGGGCTTGTATCTGTAGTAGGAAGAAGTAGTGGGAGTCATAATAGTAGTATTGAATGATTGTATGGCGGAAGTGGAGAGCGGATGAGATACAAATGTCAGTGATCGAGTTATCAAAACAACGGAAGTGGAGCCTTGGAAGCGAGAACAACGGAAGAAGAGAAAGAGTAAACACACCTGTGGGGCTTCTTAACACCACCAGCTGCTGGTGCAGACTTTCGTGCTGCTTTAGCAGCAAGCTGCTTACGAGGAGCCTTTCCTCCGGCTGATAAGCGGATGTCAGTGATGCTCGGCGACAAAGAGGACGACAACGATGACTCACTGGACTTTCGAGCGGTCTGCTTGGCTATAGAGAGTGAGCAGAGCGTCGTAAGTATGTGTGTTATCAACTATCAGTTTATTTTGCTTACTTCGAGCCATTGTGTATCTTGCTGAGTTTGGCGGTTACAAGTGAATAGAGCGAAGACAAGAGTAGTCTGGCTGAAATCGCAGTCACAAATACTTCTTTCGCTGGAAAGGGCGGAAAACAACAAACCTGACTAGATTTGGTGGCGTACGACGCAGGTCCTGGGTCGAAATGGACCAACATGTTCAGAAATCGGAAAAGCACTCAAATTAGAGGGTTTGAACGGCAATAGAAAGGTGGGAAGCACGGGGGTGTACTCAGAACATACAGAAACCTGGCTATGGTTGTCTGCTCGCTTTTACCGTTATTTTAACAGTCTCTGTACTGTGCCTGTTTATCTGAGTTCCGCGTACATTGCTACAGGATATTTGCCACCAATTTTTGGTGCAAACCCAGTCACGTGACACAAACCACAGGAACAGCAGGAGAGTAAAAGTGCAGCCAGCTATCATACGAGGAGACTGTGTTCCACGCAAGACCATCAGCCTGCTGCGGACATTTGCTGGAAAGCTTCTCATGTCGGATGTCGCAACAGAGCATAGCGCCGTGGCCATCCGCTCTGCTGGATTGACAAGCTTGAAAACCGACGCCGAAGAAGAGACTCCGTCACCTGCAAATCATGTTGATGAAGCTGACGAGGAAGAAGATGCGCCTAACTGGCTAGCATTTGCGAACTATGCCAAGTAGGCCATCAGGCATGACCTTACGAGCTCTCCGACTGACGGTCACTCTCAGGACCGCCGGCAAGAGCAAATCTACAGAACCAGTCATACCTAAACGAGGTGAAAAGGACTTCGAACCAGCTAAAGAGGAACGGCATGTCAACTTGCAAGTATCACTTCTGGAAGCATCCAGGACAGCGCTGTACACTGCCATCGGATCAGGCGTACGATCTCACTCCTCCAAAGCTCACAACCGGGCGGTATGGGATCCGAGCGTACAGAGAGCGTACATGGTAGAAGCTCCCAATCCTGCACTACCTCCAAGTGCGGAAGTGAACCATTCCGCCAATTTCGATGCCGAAGGAAATAGATCTACCGTTCCTGCTACTGCTCATGGAATCCATTTCTCGACGATGGGAAGGTACAATGCAGCGAGGAAGAGGTTGGAGTTACTTCCGGAAGAGATACTGTACCTACTCGAAAGAGGTACGGTGGAATGCTGGACTAGCGAACATACGAATGCAGTACCGTTGAGCGTGCAGCATGCTTGGGCAATCATGCTTCAGTCAGAAGGCATGAGCGCCGAACGCTATCAGGTGTGTCCGAGTCATGAGGCCGGCAAAGACATACTCTGACTTCGTTGTTCCGTGCTAGATATACGCATACCTTCGCCGATTAGGCTACACCGTCATACGAGCGAACGATGAACTCGCACATGCCGCTCGAAATAGACGTTTAGCAGCAACAGTGACCCAAAGGAGCGCTTCAATTATAGAAGAATACCTGATCCGACCAATGAGATCACTGCTGTCTCAACTGTGGTACACTATGCGCCAACAATCGTCATTCCTGCATCCTACGCTTGTGAAAGCGCAGAAGCGGCTGCGAAATGTCACACAAGGCTACTCGAAGTCTCTTATAGGCGGACAGAGGTGGTTGTCATATGGTGCGCACTCCCATTCATCCTCTCAAAACTCATCTTCGCCTAATGTTTTTCTCGACCAGACCAACTCTTCACTGCTATGCAACTCGTTACATCCGGAAAAGAAGCTACAATCAGTCCCCCGGAAAGCAGACACAATCCATACGAACCAGTTTTCTACGTCTACAAACCGATAACCAAGTTCAAGAAGACTGATCCTCCAGAACCGGATTTCCGGATTGCTGTCATCAAGTTTGTTGCTTTATCTTCTATACATAGGTAAGGAACACTAATTTTCCGTGCTCTACAGCGCGCAGACGACGCCGATACCCGATATATACGATTTTTGCAATATTTTCCAAAATCTACCGGCAGAACCGTTGCTGTTACCGAGCAGTAATAGATCAAAGCCACCACCTAACAACAAGACCCCGTCAGATATGCAGAATATCTCACTTTTCTTGCGGATATGGTATCGCATGGCAGGTCAAACTGAAACGCCGAGCAATAGTCAAAGTCGAAGGATTCCCTCATTGACAAGACCAGCGCCCTATGGTCGTTTGAAAGCAGGAAAGAAAACTTCCATCATAGCAGTAGTCGATAATGGAACCGTCAGCTTCCAGAAGTTCGGAGAGACGGATTTCGCTGAACTGCCATGGGTCGGAAACGGCACAGCGTAATAACTAGTCGAAGCTTGTAGCAAGAAGTCTAGTCTCTCGAATGCGGGGTGCTGATTTTACAGCCGTTTCAGCTTTTCGCAAATGGCTGTAGAAGGCTAACAACAAAGCTTTCGAAATCCGAAATGGAAACAGCCTTATCTAGTATATCTAGTTTGCTTTGTCCAGCGGAATACCAGCAAACTCGTCCAACCCTAATGACAGATTGATGTTCTGCAAACATTGTGTAGCTGCGCCCTTCAATAGGTTATCGAGCATGCCCTGGAGGAATGCAGATGTTCAGCATCTTGTTCGGGTTTCAGGAGGATGCGACAGAGACATACCACTACAACCACCCGTGTACCGCTTGAGTGTACTTGGAAGCCTCCCACAGTCCAGCCGTGCTTTTGTGAAATGTCCGCTACTTCCGGCATTTCTTTTTGTACTTTGATAAGCTGCTCTCTAGCGTACTTCTGCTCGAACAATTGCCGGACATCCTCTGCACGCATCTTTTCCGACAGTGGTATACTGGCGGTAGAGATTATGCCTTGGAACCACGGTGCGATGTGTGGAATGAAAGCTACGGAGAAATCAGGTTTGTCGAGTGTTGAGAGGTGGGTGCTGGCTTCTCGCTCGTGGATATGGTCTGTGACGGAGTACGCTTTGACACCTCCTCGAAGCGTCTCTGGAGCAATCTTTGGGACAGAAGACTTCGCTGTGCCGGCACCAGAATATCCAGAGATGCCGAATACCGTGGGTTGCGCTGAGATGTATGGTAGAAGTGGAGCAAGAAGCAGTTGGGTGTTTGTGCTGTAGCATCCAGGATTCGCTATTCGTCTTGCTGACCGGATTGCATCGCGCGAGTAAAGTTCTGTTGGGCGTGCGATTGAACGTGCGGTGCATTGCGGTACATGGATGTGGACAAAATATGAATACACAGTCAGCCTTTCTTATCTTTGACTATGGCTGTTCGACTACGCTTGTCTAGCATGAAGCCTAGGCTGACAGCAATGCGAAGATTGATTAGTGCGTACCAGGAAGACCGTAAGTCCAGCTCTTTTCGAATCTGTAGTCTGCAGATAGATCTACTATGGCGCTCTTTCCGTTCTGTACGGAATCGATAGCATCGACGAAAGGTTTGCATATTCCGTTCGGTAGCGCCATCACCCATGCGTCAATGTCCCCTCTCTCCTCTAGCTTCTTGATATCGTTTATTTGTAGGTTCTGGTAGATGACTTCTGACTTGTTGTATCCTTGTAGTTGTTGGCCAGCCAACTCTCGCGAAGAGACATGCGATAGTTCTAGGTTGGGATGGCTGTTGATAAGAGAGACTAGATTCGAGCCGGTGTAACCACGAGCTCCAATCAGGGCAACTTTCTTGGTTTGGGAGGACGAGGTGGACGCGGCAGGACTGGCACGCGAGCGGGTGGAAGTATGGAAACCTCGGCTGCTTCCGCCGCCTAAACGGGGTGTATGCGAAACGGTAGGCGCGCGAGTGGCTTGAGATATGGGTAGGTATGCTCGCTCGATACGGCCCTTGTCCTCCAGTTGTCGTACAAGTCGCTCAACTTCCTTCAGATCGCTGATACCGTAGTAGAACAAGGTCCGTCCATTTCTGGTGAATGATCCATCCGCTCGCTCAAAATGCCATGCCTTGTTCTCGTCATCGGCTTTTATAGTCCAGAAGAGGCGCTTGTAGTCCTTGCGAATAGATGTCCAGACATTGTCGAGAACAGCATTCAGTACGCCTGTTCGTGAAGCGAGAAGTTTGGTGAGGATGGGTACTTCGTTTTCAGGGTGAGATACGACGGCTACGACATCGAAAGGTTCGTCTCCGTAGATTGTGTAAGGATCCTTCTTCATTTGGCCGAAGACTTCTGCTACTGTCTTTCCTCCGCTCGTGATCTCCGGATCACGCTCCTGGAAGACTAGGCGAAGACGGTCTGCTCCGACACCTTCGATAGAGTCGCGCTTGTACAACTTGTAACCACGTCGGATCAGAGTACCTGCACCAGAGTCGGTGAATAGTTCCTTCTGCAGCATAGAGGCTGAAATGATAGCAACGGAGGATGAGCGTGGTAGGTTGTCGAGAAGATCTTTGATTTCCCGAATTTTCAGCTTGGTGCCATACTTCACCCATGGTTCCCGCATAAGACCCTCGTACTCCTCATCGAGGTTGATGACACTGAGCTTCTCGCCCGTGACACCATGAAACAGACCACCTTTTTCATTCAGGTAGACAATCTTGAGAGGTTCCAGGACTTTCGCCAGTTCTCCTGCTGCGATATCCGCGTTCACATTGAGTAGTTGACCATCAGGAGTTTCCGCCATTGATGTGAGAATAGGCAGACATCCCGCTCTGATTGCAGCTTCGATAGGCTCTTTATTGACTTTGTTGATCTTGCCGACGTAGCCGTACTTCTCCTTGTCTAGATATGTTGCCCCGAATACTCCATCCGTGACGGGACGCGCCCGGGTTCCTAGCCGTTCTAGGGCATCTACCAATTTTAGATTTTCCTCAATGAATACCTTGCGTGCGATTTCCAGCGTCTTTGCATCGGTGATTCGGATTCCGTCACTGTTTGAGAAGTACCGTCAGTTGGTCAATATATGACAGCAAAATTTAACGAACATGTAGTCAGGCACGACTCCAGCGGTTTCCAGTAGCTCGTTCAATTGGGCTGCGAAGGCTGTCAGGCATCGCATTCGTAGACTGTAACAAAGTCTACTGACGTCCCATGCCATGTACGACCACCGGGTATAGGCCAACGCGGTTCAAGAAGGAAAGGGAAAGGGAAAGCTCTTCGATCTCTTGGGTAAGAATGGCTCCGCCGACCTTTAGGACTGGATGTGCCGATAGAGGAGCATGCGAGCATTCAGTCAACCATCTTAGTGCCTTGGCAAGCCAGCACTCTCACCTGCAAACTTGTTTGCTGTACTGAAGATACGGAGATAGCGCTCAACTTCGTGTTTTGAAGCTATCGAGTATAAGAGTCGCATAATGGTCTCCTGGGCAGACGCGGAGTCGCAGGTATCACAAGTCAGCTCATGCATCTAGCAGGTACGTATCGTCGCATTGCTACAGACTTCAGCTGCCCAAAGCTGCCTTTCATCTGGCCATGCCAAATAGCTTGAAGGCGCTCTATGCAGCAGATGATTTCCTTCACCATGCGAAGGCGCAGCCATACTCACCCTGTCTGTATCGATACTGGAAGCCCGACGAGAGCTGAGAGCGCGAACATGCTGATGCTGCAATGCTCGCACAGCCCGTACCGGCTTCGAGGTAGCCAAAGGTGATAAGGTCGGTCGAAGGGTACTGGATGATTTCGCCAACCGCAAGGCTGCGGTTCGCGTTAGGGAAGCCATGGTACAGAAGTAGTCAAAGATGCTGTTGAGAGGATGCAAGGCGCAAGGCTGAAGCTCGAATGTGACAAAAGTAGGTCCTGATCGAGAGCAAAGAATTGTCAAAGGATACAGAGATGGATTGGGTTGGATTCTGGCAAACACCAATAGCTGTAAAGTGCTGTGCATCTCTGTTGCGGCTAGGAGCTCTGCGCCTTGTGAGCAAGATCGACCTAGATGACTCGAACAAGACGATCTCGAACGAAAGGTTCTGCAAAGGTGAAGCACCACGACATGGAAAGTATACTGGATAGATTACAGCAGCATGCTGATACAGCAGAGCGACACAGAATCAAGCCAAATCGCAAAAGACACGCCGGTACCAGAAAGATGTCGACCAGGTTCATGAGGAGATACAGCGACAAGCGCAAGGTCTGACTCGGAACAGCAAATTGGATACAACTGTACAAGAAGCTGATCCGGAGGAATTGGCTGGTGAGTTCCGCTCATAACAAACATCCGCATCTAAGTGCTCATGCTTTATCGTTACCATCTCTATGTGCACTTCTGATGAAAAGGCGGAGGCGACTTTCCATGTATCCCATGCTCAAGGCATTTCATATCGACAGAGGCGCTGGATACGCATGCCAAGACGAAGTTGCACAAGCGACGGCTGAAACAACTCAAGGAGGAGCCGTATACGCAGCGCGAGGCGGAATTGGCTGCTGGCCTAGGCGTCGACAACCGAAGGCGAGATGCTGGCCGGAGCGTGAAAGCAGACTCGAGAGTTGCGGAAGCCGATATGCAGTGATTGTCCATTGATTAGGTCATCAGTTCAGTATGTCGTTGTATTCTATTTGCTACAGCTGCGCTTGTGTCACACGCCTAATGCACCCATAAGAATGGCATCTACGATATCGCCTGCTTTAACATCCTTGGCACCTTCCTTTTTGCTGCTCGGCAAGCATACCAAGCCGTTAGCGCCTGCGAGACTGACAGTCCTGCTGCTTCTCTGTCCGCCGGTACTTCTCGCTACCAGACAGCTTCCGTCGCCTTCTCTGTCTGGTTCAATCCAAACCCTGTGGAATTCTGGTCTCGGATCCAGTCGCATGTCCGTAGTGACTCGCACCCTGACAGTAGGAAGATGCCATCCTCTACCAGATTCTAGCGAGCCTAGCAGTGGGTATCCGCTCATCTTTCTCAAGCACGGTAGAACGAAGAGGTGGAAAGTGACTAGAGCGCTGGCTGGATTGCCCGGAAGTGCAAAGACAAGCGTGTCCTGCTTCATTTTCGAGCTCGAAGGACTTGGGTGCGCAGAGCTGAATGTAGCAAAGGTGGTCGGCTTGCCAGGCTTCATGGCGACTCTACCGAAATGGACGGTTCCACCGAGCTCCCTCTCGATAACAGGTTTCAGCAGATCTCCCTCACCCATAGAGGTACCGCCTGTTGTAATCACAATGTCTGCCCTTTCCGCTCCGAGTTGCAGTGCTTGTCGGGTTGCTGCAACTGTGTCGGACACAATGCCGAGATCGACAACTTCGTAACCATGAGATCGCAGAATGAGCGACAGTGAGGGACGATTACTGTCGTAGATCACGGGCAGATCTGCTGCTGGCTTCGACGTTCCCACAGCCGCCGCATGTAAGCCAGTTATCTCGTTACCGGTTGACATTATCGCCACTATCGGTCGTCTATATACCAGAGCCTACCAACGCTGCATCAGCAGCACACCCATTGCAATCATACGCGGTACTCACATCTCGCTTGCCAACGAATGCCAATGTGCCAATTTCGCCACCTATCTCAGAGATCCGAATGCCCTTCTCCAGGACTTTGTCGCCTCTTTTGACATCGCTGCCTAGCTTCCGCACATTCTCGCCTACAGGTACTTGAGCAAGTATCCTCACTTCTGCTTCCTCGGCTTGTCCGCCTGTACCAGTGCTTGAAACGAGCTCGGTATCTTCTACCATCACTACTGCGTCGGTACCAAGCGGCAGTGGTCCGCCAGTGTTGATACGGTAGATAGTACCTTTCGGTAGACGTGTGTTCAATATCGAAGAGGACGGGTTGTGCTTGTCGTACGGATAATTTGATGAGGTGTAAACGCGATAGACACCGGCCGGAGTATCGTCTGCAGAAACAGCATAGCCATCCACATTGGTAGTAGACGTGGAAGGCAGGTCGATCTGACTGTACACATCTTCCGCTAAAATGCGCCCAAGAAGATCATCGCCGACCGGCACAGAGAATGTTTCTGGATTTGGAGAGTGTACGAAAATGTGAGAGAACGCTTCGTCCATAATTATAATAGGATAGGGAGACACGCGATGTCTTGCAGAAGCTGTGCAAAGGTGATCAATGTCTTAATAGAATCCTGATGAGGCTTGAATTTCGAACACCGCTTACCTCCTTGCGTTACATCGGTCGAGCGCATCGTGCGTGGCATTGGTGCATGATGGCTGTACCCATGTGTATGTGAGTGCGATTGATGGTGCGTATGGGCAGCATTGTGGGCGTTGTTGTCGCTGTGATGCTGATGTTTTTCGTAATGCGAGCTGTGGGACGGTGCAGGGAGATGAGCGTGGCCATGCTGTTGATCTTGATGAGCATCGGCAGGGTGGGTCTGACGTTGCGGCATCCCCATCGATGCATGTACTGTCTTTCCGCTCCCTCCACCGACCAGGTCAAGGGCATGAGGTATTATGCGCAGTATAGCCTCGAGATTCTCCTTGGCGCCTCTAGGACTTCCGGGAACAGTCACGATGATCATCCCGTCCTTCGTAACACCTGCTACAGGTCTTGAGAGGGCAGCCATAGGTGTCTTGGTGAGCGAGGTGCTCATCATAAGATGCTGTAATCCCGTTGCTTCCTTGACCAGCAGAGGACGAACGGCTTCAGGAGTCACATCGCGAGGGGAGAATCCAGTCCCTCCGGTAGTCACACACAGGTTGATGCCAGTAGCAGACCATTCTGACAGAGCAGATTGGATTTTATCGATGTCGTCAGGTACCACACGCCGCTCGACCGGAGCGTACAAGGATTTGTCATTACAAAGTCCAGCGAGTTCAGGACCAGTCTTGTCCGTGGAGGGATCCTGAGAAGACGTGTCGCTGACTGCAGTCGAGATAGTTCAGCTCGCCAGCAAGGAGGCTTCTGCTGGTTGTAGTTGCTTACCGGTCAGGATAGCGACCCGGTAAGGCGCTTGTGATGCAAGAGTAGTCTGTCAATGTCAGTGAAGCTTCACTGTGTAGCTACCAGCATATGCTCACCAGGCATTTCAGACTGTCACACGCGCAAGAAGGTGGAAGTCAGAGCAAGCTTCACCGTCTCAGTGTCTTTCAAAGCTCTGATCGTCATCGACCACAGTAGCCATACTGAAAGTCCGCTTCATGCAAGCTGGTTAACCGCACTACGCTGAACCTGCGGCGTATACAGCAGATGAGCACGCTATCGTACAAGACAGAATGGCCTCCAAGCTCTTCAAGGAGGCCATCTCAAATCTCGAGAGCGACAAGGTCGGTGTTTATGCGTCTCTTCGAAATTGTGCCTGACGAGGACCAACTGATTTGTATCATACATACGAATTCGTGGACATCTACGGTAGATCAAAGATCGTACGCAAGGGCTAGAGGATGTCAGGGTTTTCCTGTCGGTTCAGCGTAATCTAAGCTGGCTCAACGAGGAGCGCAAGCAATGGCTTCGCCTTCTCCAGGCTATATTTCAGGTCGTCGTGGACGAACAGCGGAACGCGCTCAAAAAGACAGGCGCAGTCACCAACCCGGCCCTCAAGAGGGTACGCGATGCCGCTGCTACAGTTAGGCTTATCATCGAAAAAGCTACGGCAGATCTGCCGCGTAAAGCCGTAAAATCGGTCGTCAATCATATCCTGTCCATCGTCGTAGTCAAAGGCGAGCTGTACGAACCGCTTGCTCTCGAGTACCTCAAGTCACTTCGGATTCTCCTCACCTATCCGCCTCATCTTGATCATCTCGAAGAAACGCAATGGAAGCAGACTGTTTCCCTCTGCATCTCAGCAGTGCTGGGAAATCACATCCGGCCATCCTACGAGATTCTCGAAGAGCAGCTTATGGACGATCAGGGTGATGACGAAGCTACGGAGCATACCCAGGCATCTTCTTCTTCCTTCAGTACCGCGAAATCGGCAAAAAGGAAAGCTGCAGGCTCCCTCCGCTTGTCGTCCATAAGCGAGAATGGCTTTGCGAACGGGAGTGCCCCAGGTCAGCTACGTACAGCTGGACAGGACGTCATCGAACTCATGAGCTGCATCGATGTACTCGTCAAATCATCCTGCGCTCCGCTACTATCGCTCGGTCCTGCTCTGGTTAGCAAAGTCGTGCGATTCTTGCGGGTCTATCCTACGGAAACCAGTGCTCATCTACCGGCATTAGCTGCACTGAACCATCTGCTGGAAGAGCTGTTCTTCAATGCTAAGTCCTTTCTCGAGACAGCTGCGATTGTTCTCTGGCCTTGCCTTCTGCCTCTATGGCAAACGAAAAATACGTTAGTCAAAGAACACATAGTTATATCACTGTCGTTTCTACTGCCCTTCCTGGTTCATCGTGACGGTCCGCCTCAGATATCCATGCTGCAGGATCTATATTCCATCGTTCTGGCAGAGAGTCAAGATCGATGGGGCATCGATACTCTGGAGATGGATGCATTGGCCTTCGGCTGGGTAGGCGACTGTCATATCGAGCAACATCCTTATACCTTGCGAATGATGCGTTCTGGGGAAACTTTCACTGCATCTAATGCGCTTTCCTGGGCAGTCTTGCAGTTAGGGGCGAGCTGTCTGAAGCACCTGCAAGAAGCCCATGAGGACCTGCGCCCAAGTGTGCCACTCACACCGTCCAGAGCATCCAAGGGTAAACGCAGGAAGGTAGGCCAGGTTTTGCTGCCTCCCGGGCTTTCCGCTAATGCTCAATGCAACAGACCGAGGCACCACTCGACCTCCTTTTCGACGATTCTCGGGTGGATTCTTCACGTGCCTCACTGTTGAATCTTCAGATGGCAGTATTCTACTTTCAGGGTCGTCCACTCGGACTTGCTTATGAGCAGAAAATAGCCATTTTGGACCGACTGCAGCAGCTCCTCTCGCGCGACGAACCACAAGTGCAAGCGTGGGCATTTATAGCACTAGCAGCATTGCCCGAAGAGATACTTGGGCATCTCAGCCGGGCTGGCGAAGTTGGACCTGCGCCAGCCTCCCCGACTAAAGCCTGGGAAATCGCGTTGCGAAGCATTTCAAATCCAGCTCTGGTGCGAGCTGCGTGTCTGTTTCTCATTCGATTGCTAAATTTGAAGGCTCTACCGGAAGATACGCTTCAGGCTGGGATAGCATCTATAGCCCTGGAAGTCGAAATGCAGGGTCCGCATTTCCCCGTGGACACAGCGTGTGAACTGCTTACAATAATCATGGATGCAAGCACGCGGTCTTTCCAGCTACAGCATGCCAATGTCATAGATCGTATATACAATCGCATGTCTAATCACTGGCGTCTACTACCAAGCTCCTCAGCAGAAATCAGAGTTTTCAAGTCCAAATCTCAAATCAATCCCATCAACGTGAACAGATTCCTCCGATTGCTAAAACGGATGTCTGGCCTACCTACATATTCACCTGCCTC
>Ga0181467_100683_pt1 | contig 16884 bp, 20 predicted proteins | sample InSIn5gowninarea_2_FD_119079 | JGI IMG/M metagenome (GOLD analysis project Ga0181467, IMG submission 119079) | Clean room microbial communities from NASA Spacecraft Assembly Facility at Jet Propulsion Laboratory, Pasadena, California, USA -... ... | reverse complement strand
TCTATCATCCATATTATGAAGCGCGTCCAAAAGGCTTGCCACTTCTTCCATGACTGTTATGGTGGGACGTCAGCTTGAGTACGGTGCGGCCAAGACAAGATGGAGTGGTGTATACAAGCAAGAGAACGCAACAACCGGCCATCTATACAACACCATGATATATATCTACATTCTGAGTATTCCCGATGTAGCAGTAAAGTATGGGATCGGGACGGAGCATTTGCCCTTTGTCCCAACCCGCAACTCGCAACCTGCAACCCCGCGGGTGAATTGCTTCCGTCTCCGACGAGCTAGGGACCGACGTTCGCCCCGGAACGGATATCCTTCTCATTGGCCTGTCCTCCTCCTACACCTGTATCCGCAACGATGCCCTCAGACGGTGCCACTGGGCTATCGCCAGCTTCCACAAGTTGTATGTCAGGGACCCCCTGAGTCCCCAGGTGTCCGTGAAGCTGACCCGGAATAGCGCCGACAGGCAGCATAATACCCCAGAAGCGGACTGCCGACGCCACTCATGGCAGGCAACGCATGGTCAAGGTCACGCGAGCTTGCGATGTGTGTAAAGCAAGAAAATCGAAATGTTCAGGTGGACAGCCGTGCGAGAGCTGCACGCGACGCCGAATGCACTGCCAGTACGAGGCTGTCTACACGAGGGGAAAGAGGGCCGCGCTTCGTGCCCCAGACCCGGCTGCTGGGCGTTTATCTCCCGTCAACATGCAGCAAAGAAGCACTCCTCGACCTTCTCATGAAGCTGCAACAATCATGGCCGATCCGTCTCTTACCGTTGCTCAGAGCGCCAACGATGCGGACCCGCCATCGCGGGCTTCACCGGGCCTCGAAGTAGCTGGACAGTACTCAGACACCACGTCCGGTCTCTCATTTCTTCACCGGGCCTGGCGTCGCATCTCGAACAAAGAAGGCACACAGCTTGTCAATGGTCAGCTTGGGCTAGCCGAAGACAGCCAGCTGCTGATGAGCGCTGGCGACAAACCGTTTCAAGAGATTGGGCAAATGCAAATGCCATCATCAGAACGTAGCCACGCACTGCTAGATTTGTATTTTGATGTATGTATCGCAACCTATCGACTACTCCATCGGCAAACGGTCGAGGCTTGGCTGGCGTGCGTTCTTGAAAATGCTCAATCTAATGTTTCACTTTCCAACGGTATGTAGGTCCGCAAAGGTCGCAACTCACAGCCTACCTTGCTAATCTGTTTCGTCAAGATATCGGTCGTGCCAAAACAGCAGTGGTGCTTTCGGTACTTGCGATTGCATCCTTCCACGAAGAAAAGGCCAAAGGCGACATCGCATCATCGCCTGAGAACGAGTTGGATGTAGAGCCACAGAGCGAGCTTTTCTTTGCCGAAGCTACCCGCTTAACTGCGAGTGAAACGGGCATTCCACAACTCGAGTCAGCTCAATGTAGGCTTATTCAGGTTTTATATCTGCTCATGTCTTGCCGATTCAATCAAGCGTGGTACGTTTTTGGTCATGCTCTCCAAATCATACCGGCCTTGGGCCTGCATCGAAGAGACGATCGTAAAAGACCTGGATCTGCCACTAAGCGCGATTATATTGAACAGCAGTGTAGAAAGAGAACATTCTGGGTGGCGTACATTCTGGACAAGTACCTCGGCGTCATCTTTGGACGTCCAAGACATTACCACGATGACGATATTGATCAAGATTTCCCAGACGCGGTAAACGACGAAAGCATGACCAGCGATGTGGGCCACGGAACTCAAGTTCGGATGACTGCCACCTGGAGTCGTTGATATGTCATGCGCGTCTTGCACAGATTGCAGAGCGTATCTCGCGCGAAGTATATTCTATCAAGCCGGTATGCATTTTTTTGATATTATGCCAGTATTGTGCTGACTGCGAGATCCAGATACCAAACAATCTTCGCCTCGCTGCTTCCCACCGTCTAGGAGCCGCGTTGCGTGAATGGAAGTCTTCTCTCCCTCCATTCCTAGGCTCCGTCAACCCGAGTAGCCTTATTCCTACATTTCGTCGGCAATCCACTGCCTTGAAGCTTTCGTATTGCCATGCAGTTATGTTAGCCCACCGCCCTTTTCTCCTTAAGAACAGATTGGACGACAACGATTCCATGCAAGATCTTGCAAAGGATAGTCTCCATGAGTGCATTTTGGCTGCCCGCTCAGTGCTGGATGCAGTCGACCGCGTGGCGCGTGAGGGTCGCATGTTTCACGCATTCTGGTGGACGCACTACGTCTGCTTTTGCGCCTTGCTTGTGGTGTACGTGTCAACTATACAAGATACCCACCGAGATTCCATGTCAATAGGTGATCGCCAGAGCATGCTAGATCAAGCTGAAAATTGCTTGCAACACTTGGCGCGGGCCACAGCCTCTAACTCGCCATCACGGAGATATAGCATTATTCTTCAGGAACTTCGTGCCGAGGCTAAACGAAAGACAGCCGTCCCAGCTCAAGACTATTTACCTCCGTCGTCAGCTACGACTATTGCCGGCAACCCAATGACGTTACCTCTAGAGGCTATAAGTGATCCTGATCCGTCGAATCCAACTCTACAGATGTGGCAACCCCTTTTTGGTAGTCCAATGAACATGACAACGCCGGGCTTACAAGACTTCTTGGATGACTGGCAGACAACCGACTGGCTTGATCTTGACTCTTCAGCATTTGGCCCTTTTCCTGATATGGATAGTGGACGTTATATTAGGTAAATTACGGCAAATACTTTATCCCCGAAACGACTATATACATCCTTTCGCAATCTACCTCCTCCCTCATTGCCTAGTCGCTCTAATGACTACAATGTGTATCTAAAAAGTGGCGACTTATCACCCATATCTAGGAGTTCTTCATCAGTGTATCGTGCGCGAATCTCATCCTCGCTAAGCTTCGCCTTCTTTGAGTTACCCCACTTGTACGACAATTCAAGCAGGAATGCGACAATGAAACCGCTAGCACCAAAGGCGAGTGACAGCCCGAATCCTGTCTGATACTTGGGCTTCTCGCTCTCCAGATACATATAACTGCCAATGACACCGCCAATGTTGCCGATGCAGATATTGAACGCCACACCAATAGCTCGTCGAGAAGTTGGTGCTAGATTGTTTGCCGCCCAAGAGCTTCCTGCTGGTTGTACCGGGTAGATGCCCATGCATGTAAGGATGATTGCAAAGAAGGCAGGGCCAAGGTTTCCACCAAGATTGCCATCAAAAGAGATAATGACTGAGTAACCAATGAAGATCAAGCACAAGGGGATCGCGACGAATGGCAAGCGCCAGTAGAATCGATCCGAGAGCTTAGCAAAGAAGATGGAGCTCAAGGCTCCAGCCACGTACGGCGGGACTGTCATCAGTTGCGCATTTGTGTTGCTGAACCCCATGCCCTTGGTGATAGTGGGCAACGTAAATTTTGTTCCTAGTGGCGATTTAGTGCATGAAAGATAAGAAAAAGAACAGCTCATACCGTAGGAGCAGGCCGAGATGCAAAGCAGAATATATGCCTGCATATAAAGTCGCCAATTGCAGAGGACCATCTTCAAGTCATTCCACTTGAAGCCCTCCTTCTCCTCCTTTCCATGTTTTCCTCCATCTTTGATAAATCGTTGGAGTTCAAGGAAACGGATTTCGTCGGGTTCGAGCCACCTTCCGCTCAATGCAGGAGAGTCAATCAGGAAGAAAAAGCATGAAACACCGAGGCCAATGGTGACGATGCCTTCGAGCAGGAAAATCCACCGCCAACTAATCACGAAGCTGAGTTAGCATATTTAAAGAATAGAAACTCATAACGGTATACAATATGGGAAGAGAAGAAATTCATCAACTCATCCACAGGAGGCCAAGCCAGTTTGAAACCACTTACCCTTCGTATCCTCTGACGCCGTCCATCTTGGCAATGGCTGCCGCAAGTAGACCACTGAAGGCCCCAGACAATGCTGACGCACAATAAAAGTATGAGATTCTCGTAGCGAGGTGCTTCGGCATATACCAGTAGGAGCACAGGTAAACAGCACCTGGAAAGAAACCAGCTCTTTGACTGTTTAGCAAACGATTGCAGTTTACAGTTGCGCATAACTCACTCGAATACACCAAGAAGAATCCTGGTTATCAATAGGCCGGCAAAGTTCTTCACCACGCCCATCATTGTCATGATGATGCCCCAGCTAACAATAAGGATACCAAGGTAGTATGATGGTCGTTTAAACTTTTTTAGCAACATGTTCGACGGAACCTCGAGCAGGATGTAGGGTACGAAGAAAACCGATAGAACAATGTTCCATTCAACGCCATTCAATCCAAGATCGGTAACCATTCCTTCAATTTTCGCGTTCTATTCAATATCAGCGCTAAGATTTTATCAGTCTTTGGTGCGAAATTTACGCCAATATTCGCTCGATCTATATGAGATATGAGATAGAGGACTGCCAACATGGGCACAAGACGAATGTCGACCTAAGAATGTCAATACGGCAATATTAATCTCAATGTCTCATCAGCCTACCTTGCGAAGTACTCTTTTCCTCTTTTCCTCTGGATAGTTGGTGTAAAATTCAGCATCATCGGGTTCAAGCCCCAAAACTTGGAAGTTGTCGATCTTGACCATGTGAGGCGCTTTTGAAGCCTGGGTCGAATCTGCTGCATCGTCGACGCATTGAATCTCGTTCTTGTCGATGGTAGCCATTGTGCTGCGTACGTAGCAAGATGTTTCAACAATATGAGGACGTAGCACAAAGGCTTTATACAGTCGAAAACAGTGCTTTCTACAAAAGCTGTGATACCCCAGGGCATATCCCAGGGCTTTATACCTTTCTCTTAGCCATAGCAACCCGGTATGTAGGTGCCCCAGCTTCCGGACAATCGTTCAATCCCAGCCACTTAGTTTTCTGGGGAAAGCCAAGTGCGGGGAAATCTATTCATACCAAACTCAATCTAGATATATTCAGCTGCGCTAAGGATCCTGATGGCGTTAAGATGGCTTCCGCACGAATCAGAGATAAATCCGCCTTTGTCGGATATATGCAAGTATTTCCGAAACACCATCAATTCAATTCATATCTTAACTTCAGTGCCATACTAATAGCTCATTTTCCACTACACTCTATACCACACTTCATCTACTCTTCCTTTGCAATCCATCTCGGGGCACATCTTGATAATCATGGCGCCAGCACATGTTACTCTTGCTACTTCTGTGCCGCCAGCACGGTCGCCGGCTACCTTCTTAGATATACACAAAACTAACTTACAGCCGGACGAGTCTACAATACAAACTGTAGATGCACTAGTCCGACATCGTGCGCGTCAAAGTCCCAACATCACCATCGTTTCGTATCCAAAGTCAGGGACAAATTTTGTCGACTACTCAATGCAACAATTAGATGTCTTTGCCTTCAGAGTAGCCCGCCATTACCAGGCACTCATTCCTACTAGGAAAAGCTCATCAGAAAAGCCTACAACAGTAGCGCTGCTTGGTCCAAGCAACTTTGAGTACTTGGTCACGATGCTGGCTTTAGCCAAGCTTGGCCACACAGTGTTGTTCCTCTCGACCAGGATATCTCAAGCTGCCGTCGACTCATTACTAGCGACGACTGGCGCCAAATATTTATTAGCGGATTCACAATATTCTTCCACAGCCTCTGAAGCTCAGAAGAGTCTTCCTGACTTGTACATTGGTCAGATCGTTACGTCAGACATCTTCGAGTTTCCCATTGAAGTTCACGCGGATACTCGCCTGGATTATCAACTCGATCATAGCATCGAAGCTTCAAATAACATTTTCATCATCCACTCTAGCGGTGAGTAGCACATGAAAGGTCAAACAACCCTCGCTAACTCGGCTCAGGTTCTACTGGACTACCCAAGCCCATCTACCAGCCTCAGAAAAGTACAATTGCAAACTACACCGTCAGCATGAACATGAAGGCGTTCATCACCCTACCACTGTATCACAATCATGGCATCTGCAATTTCTTTCGTGCAGTGCATAGCGGCAAATCCATCCACATCTACAATGCCAACCTACCTCTTACACAGCCACACCTTGTTACTATCTTGAAGCAGCATGACTTTGAGATTTTTTACGGCGTTCCCTATGCTCTCAAACTTCTTGCGGAAACTGATGAGGGTATCCGCCTTTTGAAGCAACTCAAGGTTGTGATGTACGGAGGAAGCGCTTGTCCAGATACGCTGGGCAATTTATTGGTGGAGAATGGAGTAAATCTAGTCGGTCACTACGGAGCGTAGGTTTTTGCCTTTGCATACATTCTCCATGCAAGCTAATAAGACGCAGAACAGAAGTGGGTCAGCTGATGACATCTTTCCGGCCCCAAGGAGACACAGTATGGAATTATGTTCGCGAAACACCAAAGCTTACTCCTTTCCTTCGATGGGTCACTCGCGGAACCAATCTATATGAATGTACAGTCTTGCCAGGGTGGCCAGCAAAGGTAGCTTCAAACCTTCCCGATGGTAGCTACGCCACGAAAGATCTCTTTGAACCGCATCCAACTATTGAGAAAGCTTGGAAATACATTGCTCGCCTCGACGACACCATTGCATTGCTGAACGGAGAGAAATTCAACCCAGTCATGATGGAGGGTACCATTCGATCGCATCGAGTTGTCAAAGAGACCATCATTTTTGGTTTCAACCGACCTTGCCTAGGCATCCTGATTGTGCCTGCAACTAAAGGCATGTCCGATTCTGAAGTTATTGATGAGATATGGCCTGTTGTCGAAGCAGCAAATCAACTGGCAGAAGCATACGCAAGGATATCCAAGGACATGATTCGGGTCTTGCCATACGATTGCCCATATCCCCGTACAGATAAGGGAAGCGTTATTCGACAAGCCTTTTACAAGGAGTTCGCAGCCGAAATTGAGAATGCATACGATGCCGCGGCAACGAGCAACGGTGATCTCAAAATTCTCACTGAATTAGAGCTGGAAGATCACCTTCGATCTATCTTAATCAAGCACACGCCGTCTGCAAAAGATATAGACCGTACAGTCGACCTCTTCTCACTAGGAGTCGACTCCCTCCAATCTATCCAGGTGCGAATGGAGATTCTGAAGACTGTCGATATTAGTGGCAAAAAACTTGGTCAGAACGTTGTTTTCGACTATCCGACAATTGCATCACTCAGCGCTCATCTTCACCGCCTTCGCACCGGCGAAGGAGAGCAGCAGTTGACACTAGCCAAGCAAATGGGAGATCTTGTGTCCCGATACAGCTCTTTTGAGCCAGTTCAAACGAAAAGATCCATTGCACTTACTGGTGCCACAGGCTCTCTTGGAGCCCATGTCCTTGTACAATTAGTCAGGCGTCCTGATGTTGAAGCAGTGCACTGCTTGGTACGCGCCAAGACCAACAGCGATGCTATGCAGCGTGTTCGAAAGTCACTTCTAAACCGAAAAGTCTACCATACGCTATCGCTCTCGACGCGCAGAAAGATACATGCACTAGCAGCAGATCTTTCCGATGCTCGCCTCGGCCTAGATGACGCAGCCTACACTGGAGTTGCTTCGGATCTTACTGGCATTATCCATTGTGCCTGGAGTGTCAACTTCAACAAGAATCTTGTTTCTTTTGAAAAAGACTGCATCGCCGGTGTGCGCCATCTCATTGATCTCTGCGTGGCTACATCCTCGGCGGCGCCTGCATCTTTCGATTTTTGCTCGTCAGTCAGCACAGTGGCGCGGTGCCCTGATTTGCACATGCCTGAACAATTAGCGGAATATGATTGGGCTCAGGGCATGGGCTACGCACAGAGCAAGTGTGTTGCAGAGCACATTTGCATGGCTGCTGCGGAAAAAACAGGCATTAAGGCCCGAGTGCTGCGTGTTGGTCAGATCGTGGCTGACACAGTGCACGGAGTATGGAATGCTACCGAAGCCATTCCTCTCATGATGCAATCTGCGCTCACCGTTGGAGCACTTCCCAAACTACAAGAGTCGCCAAGTTGGACTCCCGTCGACGTGGTCGCCAAAGCAGTGACGGAGATTTCATTCAGCGGTGCCGGTTCTGTGGTTGCGAACGTTACAAATGCAAAGACGTTTTCTTGGACTGGTCAGCTTCTCCCTGCTTTACGCGAGGCCGGCCTTGACTTTAAGGAGGTCGAGCCCAAGGAGTGGGTGCGGAGGCTTCGCGCATCGAACCAGGATCCAGTGGCCAACCCATCCGTCAAGTTGGCTGATTTCTTCGCGTCAAAGTATGACAATGACACTTTCAGCCCTAGACGGACATATGAAACGGTTGTTGCGCGCTCGTACTCACCGTCACTAGATGCTGCTCCCGTGCTGAGCACGGAGTTTGTCAAGACGTTTGTTAAGCAATTCCAAGCAACAGCATGGCGCGATCACACTTCCAAAGTCACAGAAAAGAAAAGGTTTGTCGTGTTCACTGGACCTTGCGGAAGCGGTAAATCCACTATCGCGAAAAACCTCGCTGGCCGCTTCAAGGCTTCATTCATCGAGGGTGATGATCTGCACACAGCAGACGCAGTCACCGCAATGGCTGCAGGGACACCTCTCGATGACCAAATTCGAATACTTTGGCTCCAACGCCTCAAGCAACGGGCTTTCGATACTAGTGCTACACTAGGCTATGATTGTATCTTCATTTCTTGTTCCGCGCTGAAGAAATCATATCGCAATCAACTTCGCAGCTTCCCTGGCGACGATGTTGATATCACATTTGTGGATCTGCAAGTGGAGCAGGAGGAACTTGTACGTCGGGTCAAGAAGAGGGAAAACCATTACATGAAGCATACTATGGTGGAGAATCAGCTTGATACCTGGGAAAGACCTGATGACTCAGAGACAGACGTACTTCCGGTTGATGCTGGGCAACCTGTCGAAATGGTCATGGAAGAAGTGGCAAGCCTTTTGGACGCGCTTCATAATATGGATGATAGAATCATTAATCTATAGATTTGCATCACCAGATTAATAAGACATTATCATGTTATTCAAACTATAAACAGTCGCTATCCTCTCTTCCGATGAGTGCATCAATATATTTTAGAAATGAACTTTGCGCATTACTCCCGTCATCAAAGGTCTGGTAAGACGGGATATAATCTTCCTACTCGTAGATGGTACCATATAATAATCCTCCGGATTCCATGTTCGCGCTTTCTACTAGCAAAGGTCACGGTTTTCAGTAGAAGGTTTCTGGATCACATCCCTCCAGCAGTCGAAGTAGAATAGCTTGTATCTTCCGAATACAAGTAGTGAGTATTTGGTGCAGTGGAATATATCCATGACCCACAGCTGCTGTATGCGATCGAAAAACGGCTTAGTGTTATGGAAAAGTTGAGCAACAATCCACTTAATTGCCGTAAAGATACTAAAGAATATTCTAAGGCTGTAGGAGACTTGTACTGGAAATCATGCGAGAAATGCAAAGACTAATTTCGCAGTGCTCAGGTTGCTACATATCGACGCTGCAAGTGCGCAATAGCATACTAAGTCCAGCAGCCTCGAATTGCGCTTCCCCGGACTTTCCTTACCCACCTCGGAGTTTTCTTCATCCCACAATACTCTATGATGCAGTCTTTCTAAGCCTCCCCTGATGAAATGTCTTCTCCTGACAACATACAATTGCATTTTTGGGAGGGCTCTTTGAAAATTCCTGGTGAGAAATTTGAGGAGCCGCAGTAATGTAGAATCAAAGAAGGTGAAGACGACCACCAGGATGATCCGAGTGAGTCTGACATTCCAAAGCCCGACCCGGGGCTTCCCCTAGTCCCGCCAACAGCCGAGCCCGTACTTCTTCTTCCCGCTGTTCTGATCCCTGTTCTCAGGATGGAAATCTCAAGGCTATTATTAATCTTCCAAAATTCTCACACTCCAATGACCGACCGAGCGTCCATACCCAGCAATGACTACCCCCTTCAAAATGCCAGGATTGGCAATGCCGGTGGAAACTCTTGTCTTTCCCAAGAGTCCTAATCGAACCTGCTACAACAAGGGCTATAAAGCATCTAGCGATTCACTGGTCAAGGTCATCCATGAGATAAAAGCGTTCAAAGGACTTATTCTCATCGTATCATCTGCCGAGAGGCGTTGCGGACCAGCGAGTACGGTACGTAGTCTCGGAGGCTCAGCCACACACTACTGCACCACTGTAGCCAACAAGGTAGAGTAACTCCTTGTCGCGTATGCTCTTACATCGGTGTAGAGTTTATGGCCAATTGTTTGTCTGGCGCGGTACTTGTAGTGTACTGACGCTTTCGCACACGAGCCGCCCAAGTCCGCCCGCGCCTTCATCATCATCACACCCAAATAAGTGCCCTTGGCCGATTGCTTCATATTGCTTATCTCAAGATATACAGCTGCCACACCCGGTGGAATCTTGAGTGCAAACAAAGAGTGCAACGCGAAGTGGCATTGTGATCTTGGTATCCCACCTGATAAGCAACTCATCTTATTTTTCTCCAGAGATGAAGGGTCCAGAAGCGGGAATACGAAGGGGGTCTGATATTCCACCAAACAGGGCCTTAACACAGTAAAATTCGGCTTGTGTTTATGTATGCATAAGCGGCGATGTGGGAGGCCGGCGAGGCAGTGTTCATTTGCGGGGGATGCGTGGCTGGGCATTTTACTTAAGCAAGTACGAGCCTCGTGCCGGCTCGTGCAACATTTAAAGTTAGTTATCGGACCTTTTTAGGGTTGGTGACTGCCTGATTTAGCCCACGGTATTACTACTTAATTTACAAGCATTGCCTAGGCGTATGATTTAGGAAAAGCGTCACATTACAAAACGTAACGATCCAGACATTTTCAAGGATGGTTATGGGGGGTGGGCGGTTTCTAGAAGGACTAGAATGTCTTCCATGCACTTACTTGCCTTAGGCATTGACCACGCTTAGCCCGCCGAGGGCTAAATCCCCTTGTTACCGTTTCATCCGTCGACTTGTTTATTGGTCAGACCGGTACATAAGACATTGTCCGTCTAATCCGTGAATGGCAAACACGGGCGTACGGCGATATTACAACGGCGCTTCTCTCCCACTGGGCTTTTGAGTTGCCTTGCTTTATAAAAGGATAGAGCTGGCCCGACTATGTCCTACACAGCACCTGTCAGTCCACGCTTCTCAACAGCCAACCTAATTTCTCTACTCTAATCTCAATAATCGACACTCAAGATGCGCGTTGCCCTTATCGCTGCCATTGTTCCAGTGGCCCTCGCTGGCTGGAACCCCAAAGCATGCAATGGAGCCGGAGGTTGCACCCAAGTCGGCTACTCCAGCTCGGGTCCTTTTGTCTGCCCTGACGGCAGCAGATTGAACCTTCCTTCGTTTGCGGGTGATAACTTGAACGCTGGCAATGGAAACGCCGATCCCGTGTCGAAAGATGACTTCCCCAAGACGTGCACCAGCGGCGCTGTCCCTCCTGCCGACGCTACCTTTATGGTAAGTAGAGCCTTATCCCTCGACTTCTAGAAACGTTGGTCGACGCACAAAAATACCAATACTAAACCCCACTAGAAAATCAAGTCGAGGAATAACCAGACCATGTTCTTTTTTGTTACGGGCAAGTGCGATACCGCTACACCAGAGGCTTTCAACTGCTACAACAAGAACCCGAACCCATCTGTGTAAGTCATTGATCAAGTTTCTCCCAAAAACAACAGCGTACTAACCATTGTAAAGCCATACATTCTGCTCCATGTATGACACTAAGGGCGCCTTGTGCACGGAGAACCTCGCGGCCGGATACTGTGAGCGTTGGGGATACTCGACTGTTAACCCTCAATGCGAATTCTGGAAGCCTGGTGGCCCAGATCTCCCCAACACCAAGCAGTGATTTCGCTAGTATAGCTTCTTGTATATATTGATTATACTGGCTGAAGATACAGTCGTAGTAATACACAGCCCTGAACACGGCACAATGAAATATGACATGAATTCTATTTTTACCATGTGTCATACTTGTTCGTGTTGAGACATAATTGTGACTCCTATCTAGATTGTCGCGAGGACTTTGGTCGAGAGAGTTTGAAATATACAGCATTCCAAGTAGATCAAAGGCCCAGTCCCAGCCACGGTTCCCGAACCCATCGAAGTAAGAATTTAGCTGCCGTGATTACGAACACATTGCGATACTGCTCCTCATGGCGAGCGCGAACGATAAATAAACAGAACGACGGCGAGTGCACTTTGCTAATACATTATGATAGCGATTGCTTGATTGCAGATGGCTGCGTGTGTGGCGTACTATGCGGGAATGTCCCCTCTATTAAATCTATCGAAGCTCTACTTATTTCATCCTTGAAAGTAGAATCATTTATGACCAGCGGCTAATAATAATACAGTACGAAGAGAACGAGGTATCTTTTTAGCAGGAAAAATCGTATACGCAAAAGGCTTTAGATCGGGGGCTTGGCTTCGCCTGGCGCATAATCTTGCGCGATCTTGACAGCGCCTGGGCTAGGCTTGGGGTATGTTGTCCGCCTCTTTGCGCGCACGTAAAAGTTCATCGGACGAATCAGCTGGAATTCTGGGTCGTATGTTACAGCATCATCGCCCTCCTTGAAGAACTCGTACCGGTATACGAGTTCTGGCAGGATTACCTTGACTTCTCCGAGTGCAAAGTTGAAGCCAATGCAACTTCTGGGACCGGTTGCGAAAGGCATGTATGAGTTCTTTGGTCGGTTGGCTACTTCTTCAGTGCCCCAGCGGTCTGGATCAAAGCGGTCTGGATTTGACCAGATGTTGGGGTTGTTGTGAATAGCGTGCAGGGCACAGATGACTACGGATCCAGCAGCAAGCTTGTAGCCGCCTGGCACAATACAGTCGACCTTGACCGTGCGTCCCGGTTGGAAAGATGGGTTGTGTAAGCGTTGAGTCTCCTTGACGAATTTATCAAGGAAGGTGAGGCCGTCGGAGAGTTCTGGCGTCCATTTGGTATTTTCGTTGACACCAGCATCGACGAGCTCCTGCAGTAGTCGGTCTTGATTTCCAGGGTATACGCACAGCGCATAGAGGAGCCACGAGAGCAGAGAAGAGGTCGTTGTGAAGCCAGCACCTGCTATTGGTAGCATGTTCGGAATGACAAGGTCACGCGGTAGCTTGTTTCCTTGGTCATCGGTGGCACGCTTGAGGTAATCCACCACACAGCTTGCTCCGAGGGCTGCCGAGTGCAGAGGCAAATCATCTTCGGTATCGCCTTTGGGTGCATTGTCGATAGCGGTGTTCATGATGTTCCACAGCTTGGCGCCGACATGGTGGAGGTACCACGGGGCCGTGAAGGGTACAACGCTCAACTTGGAATACCAAGCACCTCGCGACATGACCTTCTTGTTGAGGGAAAGTGAGTATGCAATTAAGATGACCAATTCGTTCAAAGGCGAGTCTGGCGTATCGAAGTGATGGGAATCGTAACCAAGCGCAAATTTGAACACTGTCTGGGACGCCAGCTTCAGCATGTACTGGTATGCATTCCAGGCTTCGCCTTGTTCGTCGAGTTGGTCGAAGACCTTGAAAGAGTCCTTGACAGAAGCTTCCATCAGGGGTGTATAATGTCTGATGGCCTTTGGAGCCATGGAGGGTGGAATGAACTTGTGCGCTGCTCTCCAGGCTTCAGTATCGGTGTCGCAAATGAACAGCGCTCTGTTGTCCTTGATGCCGGCCAGAGGATGGTCTGGTGTAATGAGTTTGCTGAAAAACTCCGATTCTTGGAAAGCGACTGTTGCAACAGCGGGGTCATTGGTCAAGTAATTCATTTTGCCCATTGAGTCGTATTTGATGATTGGTCCATACTTCTGGAACAAGCGAGCGTGGTTTCCCTGGGGAGGGTCAGTTGTGCTATGGGCATGGATAGCAACCGGCTTACCAGATGGTCAGGAAACACCTCATAGTAGCTGCCTACGAAAGGAAGGCCCTCGGGACCAGCAGGGTCTCTGATAGCCTGGCCATCGACTGTGATACCAAGATCTTCTTCGCAGTCCAGGACGGCGTCCAAGTCTGGCAAATCGTTTCCTTTCGCATCTTGTAGGGCAATACCTGAGAAATGGCAGGTTAGCCGATGTACGGGCGAACAAGAAAAGTTTTGAAATATGTGCTTACCGGTTGCTTGGATGATGTTGTATTGTTCAGCTATGGCGATTTGCAGAGACTCAAAGTCGTGACATTGGTCAATAGGAATGTCTTGGTGGTAGACGTCTTTGTCTTGCCCAACAAGGTAAAAGCCTTTGAGAGTCATTTTGTGCAATGGTCCAGAGTAAGGCAGGTGTGAATCAAGTCTCAAGGCTCGGCCAGGGAAGCAACGAGGCAACGAAGAATTAATATCGTAATTCCACCCTTCCCCTTGGACGGCGATAGTGGTGGGACACATCCATATCATCGGCCAAGAGAATGGTTAGCCCGATAATATGACGCAGGGCCACCCGCCAGCACACGAATTCGTATCTTCCAGGGTATGAACCGAGGCATCTTTACAAAAAGCGCAGTAGTAATGCAGGTCGTGCGAGGAGTCCGGCCGAACCCTTTTCTCTGCAGGTTCTGTGCATCCCAGGTATCGGAGATAAATGCGTGTGCGCCACAAGGATGCCGATCACTGCGATGCGGGTCTGATTAACGACGGCGTTGCCATTGGCTGGCATGACGATGAGCCTCGGCAAGTGGGGGTCGTCCGTCTCCACTCCCAACGGCCACCGGTGCCTCCGACCCTGCGCTATCGTCATAGCGTTTTGAAATTTGCATGCCAACACTGCAATTGTGATCTGTGCATGTGCAATGGCCATGGCCGATCCACTCTCCTCGTGCGACGCCATGGCGGCGGCGGCGACGGCAAGGCGGGCCAGCGTCGAGCAAAAGCTCTCGTTGTCGCAGCCTCGTCTCTCGCAACCAAGAGCACCGCATCTCATCACTCCAACACACTCGCCAACATGGCCGACGCCGTATACACTCTCGCAGAGGTAGCCAAGCACAACACCAAGAATGACCTCTGGCTCACTCTCTGGAACTATGTCTACGATGTGACCGACTACCAAGAAGAACACCCTGGCGGCAAGGAGTTTCTCCTTGAGAATGCCGGAGCGGATGCGACCACCGCATACGAAGACATTGGCCATTCCACCGACGCAAGGGAAATCCTCGAGAACTATCGAATTGGTCGCCTTGCTGACGATGACTGGACCGACCACGAGGCGAACAGAATGCCAGTCATCAAGCCAAACAAAGTCTTTGTCGTCAACAAGCTCCCCACGCCAAAATCAAGTCTCGCTCAATTACCAACAATGGGGCTTGGACTGGCCTCGATCATTCTGTCCTACGTCTACGGCCACAAGGTCACACCCTACTTGCGCCATCTCCAAAGCAGCGGCTTCTGGAAGGGTTTTGCGGTCTCTTCCATTGCCAGCATGGCCCTCGCAGGTTATGCCAGCGTTTGGGCTACCAAAAGTTTCGACGTCGCACATATGGATTTCAGGGCGTATCCCGCCCATTACAGGGCAAAGTCGACGGCGTCCAAGCCGACCAAGAAGAAGGAAATCAATCTCGGTGTCCTAAACGCCCGCGTCTACCAGCCGTTTCCGCTGATCGAGAGGACAAACGTTTCCCACGATACCGTTCGCTTCGTTTTTGGCCTTCCTAGCGAGAACTCCATCCTTGGCTTGCCCACCGGCCAGCACGTTGCGATCAGGCATGAGGTTGATGGCAAGCAGATTACTCGATCATACACACCAACCTCCAGCAACCAAGACCTAGGCCGACTGGAACTGACAATCAAGATATACGAAGGTGGCAAGTTAACACCATGGCTAAACAAGCTCAATGTTGGAGACAAGGTTGAGATTCGAGGCCCCAAGGGCGAGATGAAATACCACAAGAACCTCGTCAAGGAACTTGGAATGATCGCCGGCGGCACTGGCATCACGCCCATGCTCCAAATTATTCGACGCATCTGCGAAGACCCGCGCGATCATACCAAGGTCACCTTGTTGTTCGCCAACAAAACCGAAGCCGATATCTTGCTCAAAGACCAGCTGGACCAATTCGCCAAGGAGAACAGTCAATTCACTGTGCACTACATTCTCAGCAATCCTTCGGATAGTTGGCAAGGTGCAAGGGGCCGTGTAAGCAAGGAGCTAATTGAGCAGTATATGCCCGCACCAGCCGGCGCAGACAGCAAAGTCCTTCTGTGCGGTCCAGACCAGATGGTAGACTCTATGTCCAAGCATCTCCAGGAGCGTGGCTTCAAAGCACCAGGTAAGACATAGCTTCGTTGCGAATAAATCTTGGACACTCTGCTAACACAAATTTACAGGCTCCATCTCGAAACCTCAAGACGAGATCTTCGTTTTCTAGGCAGACCCGAATTTCTTTAGATTTTTAGTCTTCTATTCTTTCATCGCCATACAGAATGGCCGGGACATCTAGGGTAAAGAGGAAACTTGAAGCGTCTGGAGCTTGGGAATACCATATAGACATGTATCATACATAATAGGGCGTTTGTTTTTCATAGCATGAGCGCGTAATTTCTGGATACGATAACTATTTGGAAGGTGTCGTACAGGTCCACAACCCATGTAACAAGATGTCGGATATGGTTATTCATTTCTGCTCTGGCGCTTGTGTTCCTCAGTGAGGAAGGAATAAGATATTGATGCGCAACTCATTCATCCGAGAGCCAATCTGCAAGTGATGTGCCTTCTATTCCAGCGGGCTCAAAAAAGTTCTAAACAGGAGCATACACTCTTTGCTCTACTGGCCTTGGTCGCAATAGCATACTTCTCTTCCTTTCTTTTCATGGAAGCTGTTGTATTTTCTAAGAGTGAAATGGGCACTTGTGGATTGCATCATCGCCCTGAAATGCTGTGGGACTAGATCTAGTGACATCAATTGAGGACGGCTATTTCCAAACGTTTGTTTTTTCTTTTCTTTT
>Ga0181467_100560_pt2 | contig 17077 bp, 12 predicted proteins | sample InSIn5gowninarea_2_FD_119079 | JGI IMG/M metagenome (GOLD analysis project Ga0181467, IMG submission 119079) | Clean room microbial communities from NASA Spacecraft Assembly Facility at Jet Propulsion Laboratory, Pasadena, California, USA -... ... | reverse complement strand
CCTCTCCCTGTCACGATCATGATCATGATCTCGACTTCTATCGCGATCATCTCTTCTCCTCTCACTCCTTTCACTCCTCCCACTTCTCGTTTTCCTCCCGACCCTAGTCCTCCAAGATATCTTGTTGATTTGTGGAACATGGCTACTATGTCTTGGACATCACGGCATCTGGGCCGTTCTAGGTTGCTTGACAGTATGTGTCTTATCGTAAGGCCATCCTCTCCTACATTCCAGCAGCCGGTGACTTATCGATTTCCATAGGATGATTACTTATGGCGCTGCTTCTATGAGCTTGGGGTTTTTCCTCAGAACTGGAGGGGAAGTGGAGTGGAAAACCTCACTAGCTTTTGCTAGCGATCCGAAAGGCATGAAGGTCCTTATGAGCGAGTCTCAGAGTACTATCTTGCCGGCGATTACTCTTCTACTTGTCTCGTGGGTGGCAAGGCCTTTGATTTTCACAGTTAGCAATGCACTGGTTGCCTCATTGGGTGCGCCTCTGAGGAAAGGCAAGTTAAGTTTCTGATAGATCAATCACCTAGATTCTGACAAGCTATAGTTCGTCGGTATGTCTGGCCCTACCTGAATGCAGGTGACACCCACGTTACGGTCGAGGATCTTCAAGACAGTCTTACATATCATGATTCTGAGCAGTCCGAACATGAATCTTGCTCAGACAGCAGCAGTTTTGACGAGTGCGAGAAGGAGCCTGAAGCGGTGAGATCTCTGTTCATTCATTATGGGAAGGAGTATCTACGACAGAAACTCTCACCAGCTCTTGGTCATTTGAAGGATCGCACGCCTCAGTGGAAAGTGTATTTACAGAGCGGACTTCCACCCGCCCTAGTCAACTCAAGGATTCGCATGTTCGATCTCACCCTATCATGGGTACATCTACAATACAAGATACCGGGCGCCATCGCCAGTACCAAGCTTCGGATTATCGTAATCCTTGCAATTCTATACATCATCAGACCCAGCAAACCTTACAGCCACTTAAGCAACACTCTTCCGATTCAGATGCTCGAAATGTTCGATACAGGATCCGCTGGAGGATGCCATATCCACACTGGTGCTGATTATGCTGAGTGGCCATTGCCTGAGCTTATTGATAAAGAGCACTGGTTAGTCCCTGATGGCAACTTCAAAGGCTGGGCGCCAGGAGCCTCCAATGATATCATCAGTCGTTACCAAAACAGAACGCCCGAATGGTTATCCGATATTCCATCCGATGGTTTCTATCGTTGGCAGGCAGTAGCAAGTCGACAACTGCCCCCAGTCAACGTGCCTAATCGTGAACTCGCCAGGCCTGGCGGCACCCTCCATGAAGAAGCTCTCAAGAAGAAATGTGCGGACCTTCTTGAGGAGCTTGTGGACTACAACCCGGTTGATGACCCACTGAAAATCACCAACCTGGATCAAGATCTTCTCAATCCTCTTAGGAAAGTACTGAAAGAGGGTCCTGTTGCCATAAATCATGTCATAATCGTGACTATGGAGAGCATAAGGATGGAACTATTCCCACTCATTCCAGGCTCAGATACGCACAAGATGATATTGAAGAATTATCCGCGAGATCAGTTGGACGGCATCAACCAAAAGCTAGAGCATCTAAGCCCCAATACTCAGAAAATCACTGGCCATTTCACTTCTTTCACAGATGATTCGGAACGATCAAAGGGAGATTCAGATGATAGCTTTGGTGGAATCAATGTCAATGGTGCTCTTACCGGCTCTAGCTTCTCCTTCAAGTCGTTTCTCGGGAGTCAGTGCGGTGTCTGGCCCCTTCCAGTCTCTATGCTAGAGGAGACGTATAGCCAGATCTATCAGCCATGCTTGCCACATATACTGAAACTGTTCAATAATGCTAAGGTTGACGTGCACAAGAATCATGAACAGTCCGTTACACCAGTCGAGCGCAAGTGGAAGGTACTACTCTTCTCTGTTTCTGCAATCTATCACCGAACTATACGACAGGCAGGATCAATTGAACAAGCAGATCGGATTTGATCAAAGTTTTGCGAAAGAGAATATCGAATTGGAACCTGGCTTCGACGAGGTGGAGATCAACTACTACGGCTACCCCGAAAGAGCCATTAAGCCGCACATGCGTAAGGCTTTGCAGGAAGCTATTGACAACGATGAGCGATTGTTCCTCTCGCACTTCACAAGCACCACGCACCACCCTTGGACAACACCAAAGGACTTTGACGACATCGAATACATGGGAGAAGGACACCACGACTTCAATCAGCATCTGAATTCAATCCGATTTCACGACGCATGGCTGGGTGAAATCATGGACCTAGTTGAAGAATTAGGCGTTGCCAACGAAACCCTAATCGTATTCGTCGGCGATCACGGTACAGCCTTCGAAACAGAAGATGGGCCAAAAGCCGGCCTAGGCCCTCACGAAAACAAACATATCAGCAACTGGCGCGTTCCACTTGCCTTCCGCCATCCATCACTTCCCCGCATACAACTTGACATCAATGCAACATCAATATCCATTCTGCCCACCATCCTCGATCTCATGATCCAGACCAATTCGCTCAACGACAAGGATAAGGACATCGCTTCGGATCTTTTATATGATTACGAAGGTCAGTCACTGATTCGGCCGTACGTCAAATCTCAGGGAGGTCGACGTGCATGGAACTTTGGCGTTGTCAACCCGGGTGGTGGAACGATACTGATGACCTCCGCCGATGCACCTTGGAAACTTACTGTGCCCTTAGCATCGATACGCGAGTTCTCCTTCGTAGACCTTGCGATAGATCCCCTAGAGCTGGACCCGATGAATAACTGGGTGTTTGAGGATCTGCTGCGAAATATACGCGATGAATATGGCAAGAAGGCTGAGAAATGGGCGGTGGAGGCTAAGAAGGTAGCGATGTATTTTGTGGATAGGCAGCATCGTTTGTGGAAATATGCGGATCAGTTATGAGGTTTGTTTACAGGTATACTTCTTGTTTCTGCTCTTCTTGTTGATAGGATACATGTCGGAATGTAGTTATATATGACTGTACGTCGAATCTCGAATGTCAAGATACCGCTTGTACATTTCAATCAAAGGATTACTGTTCATAACGCTAAGACACCTCGTGAGGTAGAGAACCCCGTTCAAGGTCAATTATCCTTAGTAGGCTTCCGTATGCTGCCCCATCCATCTCGGTTGTGGAAGATGTATAGCGGAGATTGTGTTTTCATTGACATCCAAATTTGTTCGTCTCTGCCTGTTACTAACATGAACTAGATATAGCTCATGCTCCCTGCTTATACCATAGGATCTTTCTACTCAATGGCTCGACTGTGATTTGAAGCATGAGGGCTCGGAAGTCATGTTATGGATGATGTTTACATTACACTAGGGAAATAGCCGAGGGCGTGGCTGTGCAGCAGGTAAAGCACAGCCACCGTCCTGGTGACGTCGCGCAGACCGACCGCGGCGCAAAAAGCTTGGATTGGAATGATACCCAGCAACGGGAATAAAGAGGAGCTTGCCCCTCCTGCTAATACTATCATTCTCTCATACTCAACAGGCCTTCCAGAGTCCTTCACATATCTACATCAACAATATGAATCCAACATCAGTCAAGATGATGGACTACTTCGCCCGCAAGGCTAAGAGGTTACAAGCCATTAGACATGGCGGAGAAGGAGAGCAGCGTCCCGTGCTTGATGAAGCAGATGCCTCCTTCCTCACCAAGGTCATTTCCGCAGAGGCAGCTCCACCTCTTCCACAACGACCACTCGGACCTACATCTGGGGACTATGAAGACAACATCTTGCAGTTGGTGCTATATGACAGCAATACGGCGGAAGAGAATCTATCAAAGGCTACGACGTCAGAGAGCTTTGACAAGAAAGGAAAAGGAAAAGAGAAGGACAAGAAGAAGGATGCAGTGCCTAAGTTGACGCCGGAGGAAATGGCTGACTTGGAACGCCTGGTAGATGAGGTGAAGGTGCAGACGAGGGAGAGCAGTAAAGATCGGGGTAAGACCAAGGGCAAAGAAAAGTTGAAAGAAAAGGAAAAGGAGAAGGATAAAGATCTCAAGAAGGACAAGTCCGAAGACAAGAGACCCAGCCGAATTACCTCAATGTTCAGCAAGAAAGACAAGGACAAGGACAAGGAAAAGGAAAAGGACAGACCGTCCTCCGGCCTTGGCATCCCTGACGAAGAGAACAAGGAAGCCGAAGAGCTTAACAAAGTCCTCGAAGATCTGGACCTCGCCAGCTCTGGCACACGTGCCTTCTCCTTTACGAGACACTCCCAAGAACTCATCCAAGAATTCACACTCATCCTCAAAGACCTCATGAATGGCGTCCCGACCGCATACGATGATCTCACCCACCTCCTCGAAGATCAAGATAACGATTTGAATCGGCAATATAAGAAATTGCCTACATTTTTGCAGAAACTAATTGCTGGTGTACCGAAGAAAGTCACGAACCATGCACTCGGTGCGGTCAATGCAGCTCAAACATCCGTCGGTGGCAAAGCCAGTGATAGCAGTGCCGGTTTCATGGGAATTGCGCAGGGGTTCTTGACGGTTGCTACGTTGAAGGAATTGGTGACGAACCCTAAAGGTGTAAAGGGTATGTTGACTACGATTATGAGTGCGTTGAAGATGAGGTGGCCGGCTTTCCTGGGGACGAATATCTTGTTGAGTTTAGGTGTCTTTGGTAAGTCTTCAAATACTTACTTTTGCTTAGAATCATACTGATGAAAGATCTAGTACTACTCTTCGTATTCTGGTACTGCCACAAACGGGGTCGCGAAGTCCGCATCGGAAACGAGCAGCAGAAGCTCCTCCTCGACAGTGAAGGCAATCCAATTCCCACAAATGAGGGCGCTGAAGGTTCTGATAAGAGATCCGATCTGTCAAGCAGCCTCACAAGTCGCAGCTACTCAAGCAGAAGCTATAGATCACACTCCGACCGCTCCCGCGATCGCAGTCCTGATTACAGACCACGATCGAGCCGGGCTCGAAAGCCAATGAGAAACGAGGTGAACATGACTGGTGCGCTGGTCGTGCGGGATTCGAGGGTTCCTGAGAACATTGACAGTGATGATAGGAGGGTTGATAGAGAGAGGAAGAGGAGGAGCTCGCTTTCGGAGACGAGCAGTGAGTCTGAAAGAGAACGGGAGAAGAGGAGAGCAAGGAGGCGGGAGCGGAGAAGAAGGGAGCGGGAGCGGGAAAGAGAAAGAGAAAGAGATGAGGAAGGTGGGAGGAGTGAAAGGAGTGAGAGGAGAAGAGATGATCGCGATAGAAGTCGAGATCATGATCATGATCGTGACAGGGAGAGGCGTAGAGACAGGGAGAAGCGGAACGACAGGGATGAGCTGAAAGATAGGGATGAGCGGAAAGACAGGGATCGCAGCAGAAGCAAGCATGAAGACAGGGAGAAGCGAAGGGATAAGAAAAGTGATCGAGACAGGGAGCGAGATCGAGACTACGATAAAAACAAGGAACGAGACCGAGAAAGAAGCAGGGAAAAGAGATCAGGCGAGAAGAAAGAGCGGAGGAGGGATGAGGATAGGAAATGATGAGACGACTGGCATGACATGATACCCCTTATAAAATAACGACATTACCATGAGATATTAACAGCGTTGGATTTTGGCATGACAATGGACTCAGTAGAAGTTATCTCTATTGCTATGGCGGAGATTGAGGAGCATACAGCGAGTGCATAGATAGTACAGTAATGATCTCTACTTCATAATTGCATTGAACTCCGCAACGTATTGTGAACACTCTTCTCGTTTGGTACGAGTACCACAATGATTCAGCAACGTCTGTTGCACGCTGTAGCATCGCCACTCTGTTCTCAGAGCATACATGCATTTTCTCCCTCAACTACGCAATTAGGTATATCACCTCCAGTAAGACCGTACTTGATGAGGAATCTATACTCTACTCGATACATGATTTCTCATGGATGCCTAACGTAATCTACAACCCCGCTTGGACAAGAAGGTATCATACGCTGTTGTATGTCCATACATTCTTTCCCCTAGATGTTACACTCAATATACAAGACCACTACCTTGGTCAGCAAATTCCACCCCAATAAGTAAGAGCTGAACGAACTCACATCTGATGTATAGCACTTGGCCCCTCCTCATTAAACTCCATCCTCGTCAAACACCCCTTCGACGTCCCCTGATCCACCACAAATATTACCTTGGCCGCAATCTGGGAGCCCAAGAAAACCGCCTCCTCATAGCTCTTCCACTCCGGGAAATAAGACGGCGGGATCGCAGTCTTGATACTCGTCGGGCTCTGGGAATGGGAGGAATGGGTTGTACCATTCAATCCACCATACGAGGAGTTCGCGTTCGCCAAAGCGGGATTGGAAGCTGTGGTAGCGGCGAGGAGTAAAGGGTTGACTGCGCTGGCGGTGGGTGGTTGATGGGGTGGTGTACCCATGAAGGAGGCGTTAGGAGTCATGGAGCCGGTGCCGGAGGGAGTGGCCATGTTAGAGGGTAGTTCGCTCATAAACATCGTTGCTGAGCTTGGGCTTACAAGAAAACGATTGTTCAATGTAGCGAGAAGAGAGTCTTTGAAGCCGCGGACCTTGGAGCCGGAGCCGCATATAACAAGGCCGTCCCAGGCATCTTGTCGTTTGGATGTATCGTCAACGGAGAGAATGGTGCGGTATATAGTATCGGCGATGGTGTCGAGTATGCCGTCGCTTGCTGCGAGGAATCTTTCGGTGCCGATTTCGATGTCCATTCGCATTTTGTCAGGGTGCTCTTCTTCGAACTTTTTGCGCTTCTCTTCGCGTTTGGCGTGCTGGATCTGCTCCTTTCGAGCTGCTCCATCCGTGGGAGCTGAAGCCTCAGGAAGAACAGCGGACGCTGGAGCTTCAACTGCAGACCTGGGCTCGTCTATCGGACCAGTGGCCGAAGCTGATGTTGGCTCGATAGCTGATGTAGGCTCAGGCGTCTTCTGCCTCTTGCCACTAGTTGTACCTGCAATTGATGCTTCGTAATGGAATACAGCGCGTAGCCGCTTCGAATTGGGAAGCTTTATAGATCGAGCAGCGGCCTCAGCAGCGTCCCGTGCATCTTTCTCCTTGTTGGCCTTGCGCGCAGCTGCCTTTTCCGCCTTTTCTTTCTCCTTCTTTGCTAGGAACTCTTGGGTCTTCCCACTCGCCACAATGCTTGCAACATCAAGTACACCATCGTCCTCTGCTACGTTGTCTGGCCCAGTCGCGGTGTCCTCATCTCCAACCTCGGTATCAGGCCCAGGACCCCTTGGGGCTTCTGTGACTCTAACATCAGGTCCAGAGGATGTAGCGCCAGTCGAAGCAGCCGCGGCTGGATTACTGACCGGCTCTTCTAGCCCTTCGTTACCTGGTAAGGCCGTGCCCGGTGGTAGTATTTCGCATATGGCACTCTTCTTTAGCTGCTCTCCCATGTCCCTTGTAAAGCCCTTCGACTGTAAAAGATTGGTCAACCGCCTTGTCATAGCCTCTCCACCTGAATCCGGCACCGAGCCCCTAGCTGATATCTGGAATTCCGTAACTGCTGTCACATCCACTTTCTCGAATCCAATATCGACAACGCAAGCATTTGCAATCGCAAAAGCGTATGAGGTAGCAAGAGCACTGTCCATTATACAAAATGCAGGTGTCTTGAATCTCTCAAATATAAACTGTGTTATATCCTCTAGGTTCTTGGCCGTCCAACATGGCTCTGCGATTAGCATGATAGGTGAGTGCAGGGTAGGTGAGAGGGTGTTGTGTACATGGTGGAGGAAAGCGAAGAAGGCAGGCATATTTTCTATTCGACCCTCTGCCTCTTAATTAGCAGAAGCCACTCTACTGAACCATATATCCTACGCTTTAATGGCCATATAGCACCCTCGTTATCCTCTGGATCCTCGATCAGCTCCACCTCTTCCTCGCCCTCCTGCTCCGTAACTCCCATCTCAACATCGCCATTATGCACCAACTCCTTTTTACGTGACTTGATCTTATACGGCTCGAATGACTTACCATCCGGGCCTGAGAACATGCGAGTGGGAAAGCGATGTGCTGGTGGGGTGAACGATTCGGGTAGGCCTAGTTGCGCCAATGTTGTTTGTGAACCAGGTGCAATTATAAGCACATTTTCGTCGCGAAAGGGGGGCATTGTTGCCGAGGATATTGGACGAGGCCCTAAAGTGGAGATTCGAGGGTTCGCGCCAAAGTGATATGACCCTCAATACTGGCTGACTTGACCTGAATCTAACGCGCTGGACTTTCGCGCTGCGACAAGTATCGGGTAAGCTTCGGTGGCATTCAGTCAGGCCTCATCACGTGATGCTCGCCTATTGGGAATTACGAGCCCATTTCTTCAAGCCTCTAAGGCTCCAGACTTTAGTTGATTAACGCACCTCCAATCCAAGCAATACACGAGCGTTACGTCAATACTTAAATGACTGAGTTTCCACGTTCCAAGGCTTATATGTATCACCTAATACATGGTCGCTCTCACGCTCCTCCAAGTCACGCCATCACACACCAACACCAACACCAACACCAACCCCAACCCCATTATCGAGGACTCCGAAGATGAACCTCCCTTCAGCGCCTAGACCACAAGCTCCTTTGGAAGAAAATGAAACCAAGGTTCGAGCTAGCCAATCAAATAAAGTTATACAACAGAGATTAGGAGGTGACCGATTCGTCCGAGCTCCGATCCTCCAACTATCATGTGAGATAGAAGTTGCTTTTCAAAAGCCTGAAACTCCGAAAAGACTAAGGAAGAGAAATGCCGTCAGGCAATACGATGATTGAGGTGTTCAATGGTATCAATGCTTGGACATAGAGGCGTCACGAAGGATACATAAATGTTGCGAAGAACCTGGCGCTCGGCATCGCAATACCGTTGTTGAGGTACCGAGAGCGAGATAGTCATGTTGTGTAGTCGTAGGAGTAGGGAGCTAGAAATATGGTCGCAAAGTCAATCAGCCCTTCTGACTCCTAAACCCATCGAGACATGGATCATAGCAACGCAGCGACAAGCACAGCCCAAGTACCCGCCAACACAGCCATAGCCATACCTCCTTCCCTGTACGACACGGCGCCGGCTTGTGTTGCAAGGGGGTTAGGGTTGGTCGCCACAGGCGAGGTCTCGACTGGTTGTGTTCCTCCAACGCCAGAACTCCCAACGCCACTATTACCAGCAGGAACGTATTGACTGAGAGACGATGAACTTGTGAGCGTCGATGTCACTGTTGGTTGACTAGATGTTTGAATAGGAGCTGTGTATCCCGTTGATGAGTTACCGGCGCCTGATGCGTATATGGTGCTCGTCGAGGTGACAGTTGTGTAGGAATACACTGTGGTCCAGACGGTTTGCTGAGCTGCCGAGTTCTCAACCGCTGCATTGGTTGTTGCTAGAAGCAGAAGCCAGGAAAGTAAAGGTATGAGATGCATTCTACTGGATTCGAGGAGTATCCCAAGGTTGGTGGTTGTTGGTGAGGAGAAGAGGACAGCGCTTTGCGACGACGAATATAGAGACTTCAAGGTAACCCAGGCTCAAGATAGCTCTCGCAATTTATCAGTCAGATCGAAAGCGACACTGTAGTAAAGTCTTGCGATCGACTTGTTTTACACAACGACCTAGCGTCGTAGTGGCGGCAAGATGTTGGGACCTGGATCCCTGGAACGAGCCCTTTGGGGGTGATAATAATCGTGTAGGAGGTGATGAATCAAGCGGTCGAAGATAGACTTTGCCAACGAAGTCTCGATGAAGTAGTTTTCCAGCGTTATCGAGAGATGCCCTACTGCAGACCGAAAAAGAGCGTCGTGGTCGAAGTCATTTGAAGGTTTGTTGGAGGATCAGAGGTCATAATATTGGAGGGGAGGCGACCGGGCCAGGACTACCTGGAGATTCGGGTACCTGGAAGACGAAGGGACTGTAGATCGCCGTACTTCGGAAGAGGGCGCTTGTACAGGCATGGCACAGATGGGTTTGGAAGGATTTGGCCTTCTCTGATAGGCCCTGTAGGCATGTACCTGAATTAAAACCTAAATCTAAGTTGAAACTGCGCCCTTGCAACAATCCTTCGGTGCGGCGGTAACACCATCGTCAAATATCTTGACTTGAAGCCACTTCAATGTACTTTTTATTTTGAGCAGGAATGTATAGTTGGAAAAGCATTCAGTCGTGAAGCATGCTCTTGAAGATGTTTCAGCGAATCAGTTACCCACACAAAGGGCTGAAAATGCTGCAAACAAAGAGAAATTGAGCGTTATCCATCACTCTTGGTGATGGTTTCACATCCACAGACGCCGCAAACAATCGAGACCTGTTCCATATTGCGCTCGCCACTACCGATCCTGTTGATGACTGACGAGATGATGAAAGAGTTTAACAAGACGAAATTACTCAGGTCGAAATACAGTACATGACTTTGCTGCTCGGAATCGTCTCATCGTATGCAACCTAGCAGCCGGAAAGTACGAACACATAATCGAGTCAGATGGAAGCAGCTAGAAAGTACAAACATAATATCGAGTCAGGTGGACATCTATCGGGGCATGGAGCTGTCTTGGTCGTACTGAAGGATCCGAGTTTAATGAATGCTGAAATGTCTTCATTCTAAGCGCTGACAGACTGTGACAAGTGCGGCTCCGGCGTACGATGAGTAGACAGCAGTCATGTATCTTTGGACACTTCAGGTCGCCAAACCAGATCGCCTCCGAGTCTTATGAAATCCTTCTGGAGAAATTGATCGTGTCCACTTGATTCATTGATCCTTTCCGCAACCGATATCCGAAGTCGATTGCTTGCTGCGGAGATGAACTCGGCCTTCAACGAACACTCCAAGAGGTGTTTGCGGCTCACTCGAGCCCACACACATGTTCCTCCAGCTTATCTCGTTCATCTCATCTTTTAGACTTGTCTCAATCTCAATCTGTTTGAGCTTTGCCCTTGGCCCTTGGCCGACCGTGCCCTTTTTAGGCGTTAGTCGCAGAGGCTGCACATCGTCGCCTCTAATACACCAACTGCCTCAGAGGCCCTGATCAACCCAACCTGGAGGTCTGGGCACACTAAGGTCATCGCATTAAACCAGAGAGAGAGAGAGACTTGTTGCAGGACGCAGGAGAAAGTGGGCAGCGGAGATGCAGGATTTTCGCCTGATCACGTGAATGCTCGTAGTTTCTACCAAAGACTGTATTCAGAATCTGTTCAAAATACATTTAGTACTCCCACAACATAGTATCTTTGCTTATATCCATGTTTTGCGCTCACATATGTTACTTGACTATACATTCACTCACGTGATACTCACGTGAGATAGAGGGAAAGTATGAGACTGTTTGCACATAGGGTTGTACCCTACTTGATATTAGCAAAGACCTTTCGTACTCGGCCAACGCTTCTTTGACTTTGATGGTACAGAGTACCAACATTCAGGGACTGAGATGGTACTGTAGATCTTGAGGCTGATCAAGTTTGAACAGCACAACTCTCTGACAACAAAACCGGACATGACAAGGTCAGGTGAATTATGCAGTTGTAGGTACATTGCTGCTCATACATTATTATTGTGCCAAGTTGACTCTGTTCACAGATGATTGAAGTAAGCTTGTGAGCGCGAGCCCCACAACATTGCTGTCTCCTTGGCGAGAAGGGTGAATAACATCAAATCATTGTACTTCCAATCACTGGATAGCTTGTTCACGTGTTTCAATATACGCGCTAGTCACATCAAAGAGTCAACCTCGCTTTCTGTTGATGCGCTTCTGCCACGTAGCTTGATTATTAGAAGTTGAACATGACAGCCGATCTAGTCTGTCCAGATGCTCTGAGGGACTGAAGTCCTACCTTCTCGCAACCCACGAATAGCCTTTGAGAAGGTGAGGCCAACCCTTTGGTGCCCTTCCGAGTCGCAACAGCTAACAAGGTCTAGATCACGACCTCAAGCGGATAACGTCCAAAGGGGCCATTGAAAGTTTCCCAAGCCATACTTTGACCGTGTCAAAGCTTCGGGTATACATACAATAGCAAGACCATCTGGCTCATTTCCAAACTTTGCACAAACTCCACACCTTTACTTGTCGTCAAGATGCCGTCTATTTCAGACTCCAAACCAGCACTTCCCTCACACACCTCCGCCCCCAATGTCCCGACCCTTACCAAGTCCAAATTCACTACCAAGCAAAACAAGCAGTCTGCCTTCTCAAGTGTATCATCCTGCGACCCTTCACCTTGCACTTCGCCCACAATTCCAGGTCACAAACGCAGTCCGTCCTTCCTTTCCAAGCTGAAGCTTGGTGATCCCTTCGGCCTGGTCTCCGCATTGAAGGACAAGAAGGAAGGAGATGAGCAGAGGTGCAAGTGGGAGAAGATTCGAGAGACGGATTGTAATATCGAGCGGCAGAGGTACGAAAAGCGTCGTGAAGGTGCGATGGGGAAGTCGGGGACTTGCTAAGTGTATGACGTGAAACTTATTTGTGGGGCCCTGGATTTCGAGCTTCTGTGCGTAAGGGTGATGGGGGTTCGTGATTATAGCATCTCGTGGCGCCGACATTAGTGGAGTCTTGCATTGTCTGGTGTTGAGAGTCTGAGCATCATGTGGCGTTAGGATAGATGCTGTAGATACTCTGACCTTTTCGGGATGCTACTGAAATTGACGTTCGTTGCTTTGTCATATCCTTCGGGATGATGTGATGCTGGCAGCTATTGTCCTGGGACGCCTGAACTCTCAGTTTTCTCTTTATCCGCAGTAGTCATGGCTGTACCCGCTTCAAGTCTGTTATATTCCACATGAATTCCATATCAATTCCAGCACAAAGTTTTCAACAGAGCGAACATAGTAAACGAGCCTAGCAGAGTTGACCCCCGCCTGGCGTTTGTATGGTAAGACTAGGACATGATCAAGACTTGGATCCGATTCCTGGCAGGATAGAATATAAAACGACCTACGCTCTTGGCATATTATTGACAGACTTAAGGCACAGTCAATAGTATCCCAAAATGCGAAACATTGTAGTGTTGTTGGTGCCACTATCTATGTTTGGGTATTGTGTGTGAGGAGAGGTGTTGGAGTGCCCCTTTTCTTAGTTTCCTGTAACCTTCTCTTCTGCTCGTCCCTATCTTTCAGACTGATGTTGATATTGTAGTGAATAGTTCGTATGTCTTTGAATAATTCGCCAGCGACTACGTCTTTTACCAAAGGTCTCTGGAAGATGCCTGTGATAGGTGTAGTCAGTGCATCCGTGTTGACTGGCACAGGTGAATGAGCTCGTAATATGAAGACGATCGAGTATCTATAAGGTTTTTGAAACAGGGAGATTGGTTCTGCTTGTGATGCGAGGCAACCTGGATACGACTGGACACGGTGACCGCCCGCAGTATAGCGGCCATTGGAGAGTCGTTCAAGTTGTCGCCCAACAAGAAGACTTGCGGCTGGGTATGTATAGCTGCTTTCGATAGGGAACCATCTTCCGGCATGGTGATCTGCCACTTCCAGGCCTGGTTTGTCTCCCACGACGAGGCTCAGTAAACCAAGATCTTTGTGTCCTAAAATAGGTTTCAACACCTTGTCTGTCAGGCTGATAATGCGTCATACCTTCGGCCACGACTCTTGGTTCAGCTCCATCAAACACCTCATATCTGAAGAGTCGTAACATTGTAGCTCTTCTGTGACCATCAAGCTCCATGCAAGGCTTTGAGTAGACAGTCAGAGCTTCAGCCGGCAGACCTAAACTCTCAGCTATCCTACCGAGTATTTCATTGAGTAAGATTGCAGCTTCTTTCCAAAAAATTGACCCAGCCTCCTTGAGCACCTCTGGAGTGAAATTAGTTGTCCGAAGAGTAATGAATTCCTTCTCTCCCTCCACATAGTTCCATCCCTCTTCACTTCCCAGCTTCGACTTAAATATTCGTTTGTAAGACTCAGGCAAGTCAAAGAACGTTTTACATGCCGCAAATAGTGCCCTCGAGCTCTTGGACAGCTTGTCGTCATCGTCGAATGTTATGGTACTCCATCCTTGGTCTGCTAGGTAAAACTGATGAACAGGTTGGACTTTGGAAAGCTTGACAAAGTTCAAGGGCGGAAGGACGAGGGTTGGCTCATTGTTAGCCTGATTAAGAGAAGTCTCACATAGCTCTGGTCCTGGCTGCATCTTAGGCATAAAGCTTGTTGTTGTCGGTCCCCATGTACTGGGAGTAGCATCAAGCTTCACCGTAAGATCATAGTATCAGATATCTAGGTTCGTGGATATTCTTGAAGAAAAGTATGAATTGGCTTCGTAGTTTAGGTTGATAGAAGCCTTGCATGTGATTGGTTCATTCGGAGGTTAGTAGCCTCATCTATGAGGCTGCAATATATACTCCAAAACATTTTCCTCGACCAAGATCTTCTGCTTGTATATACATCTAATATGTTGCCAGCAAGAGAAGCTACAAAGACATGTCATGCATGTCGTCTACATCTTCTCGCTATCTTTCGATATGGCTTCACTCGATATGAATCCAGATCAATAGCTCGATACACTATTCGCAGATCTATTCGAACTCAACCTACAAGAGCTCGCCACCATGTTACATCTCGAACTATTTCAACGAGCCAGCGTCTGGCTGATAATGTTTCACAGAATGCACCCGCTACGGAGGGTCAAACCCCTGCAGACATCGAAGCGGTGGTGAGGCAAGCAAAGAAAACATTTGGTGAAACCTTACCCCAAGACTATCTATCAGCCAGCGAATATCGAATATATGAGCGATTGTATGGCCCACCGCTACGAGAAACCAGAGCAGATGACGTATATGACCCAGCAGAGTTCGAAGAGGAGGAAGCCCCTCGCAATGTCATGTTACGGGAGACTAAGGATGGCGGCGTCGAGGAGATTGAGTACGACCCGTCATTGGGATTCGAAGTCACCAGCGACGCCTCCGAAGATGCCACTCCGGACGAAACAGTCGTTGAAGAGGCAGTGGATGATATGGATGGAGCGGAAGAGACAGGCGGATTTGAACCTTTGGAACCTACACCTGATGCAAAGGGATATTTACACGGAGGTCTTGAAGAGGATCTGGGATTCCATAAATCAGAATCGGACCCGGAGATCGTGGATGCTTTAGGAGCAGTAGGCTCTGCTCCAGAAAGTCAGGAAGTCATTCAAGCAAACGTCAGGAACCAAAGAGAGTATGAGGCTCTGAAGCGGCTGCAAAGGGATATGGAGGATGCCATTGCTTCTCGACCGTTATCTGGTCAACTGAATGCGGACATAGACCCAGCGGAGGAAGACGAGGAGATAGGGGAGGAGGAAGAAGACGATCCTGAAGAGGATATCATCCCACCGGACATGTACGCTGCTGCCGAGACCCATCGAGTACACCCGCATACGGTAGCAGCTCGAGCTGTTACTAGGCCGAGCACTTTAATGTTACCAAACGAGACATTCATCAGACCTATAACAGAAGCTCTGGACAGGACAGACATCAAACATCTTCAAGCAACGGCAGAGAAGGAGCTTGGCGGAAAGCATTTACCATACTCGCCTTCTACACCTCTATCTGGTAAATTACTCCAGCAGAAGCCTATTGGACTGGATCCATCTCAGCGTAGAATGTCGGAAATTGAAGCCGATACATATCTTGCTGGTGTAATGCCACCAGTCTATGCAACTGTTATGAGTACACTTGTTGAAGTTCGCAAGCGTTTGGGGCAGCACTGGCTGCGAGGACTCATTCGCAGAGGAGGACACGAGGGTGCAAGAATTCTCGATGCAGGGGGTGGGGGAGCTGGTATAGGTGCCTGGAGGGAGATTGTTCAGGCTGAGTGGGATACCATGAAGGACGAAGGCAGTGTCACGGATGAAGTTCCACCAAATGGAAAGGCTACAGTCCTCACGGGTCCAGATACCTTGCGACATCGAGTATCTCGGTTCTTGGAGAATACTACATTCTTACCCCGTCTTCCCGACTACGTACACACGACTGATAATGGAGACCTCATGGATGGCATATCCTCTCAGCAGCGAAAGGTTTTCGACATCATCATCGCGCCACATACTTTGTGGTCACTGAAAGAAGCGCATCGCCGAAAAAACATGGTACAGAATTTATGGAAGATGCTGGAACCAAACGGAGGTATCCTGATTCTCATCGAAAAGGGATTGCCACGAGGATTTGAAGCTATTGCAGGAGCACGTTCTCTACTTCTCGCCAATCACATAGCATCACCTGGATCTACGGAGATGGAGATCGAAACACAGTCTACGATAGTGCCAACGGAGAAAGGGTCCGGTATGATTATTGCTCCCTGCACGAACCACCAAGGGTGTCCCATGTATCCTGTCGCTGGCATAAGCAATGGCCGAAAAGACTTTTGCCACTTCGTCCAGCGATACCATCGACCTCAATTCTTGCAACGTTTAATTGGTGCCTCGGCTTTCAATCACGAAGACATCCAATACAGCTACCTTGCTGCTCGCAAAGGTATCGATGATAGGCAGAGCCAGCCTGGATTGATGCAAGGCGAGGCTGCTACTCGCCAAGCCCTTGCTGGCTACGAGGACATTGATCTTCCCGAGCAAGAAATTGGTCCGGACGCGAGCCTCCAACAAGAACCCAACAAGGGAATAAGATTTAACCCTCTCTCCCTTCCCCGCCTCATTCTCTCACCCCTCAAACGTCGCGGCCACGTAACCCTCGACCTATGCACCCCTTCGGGCACGCTCGAGCGCTGGACCGTCCCGAAAAGCTTTAGCAATGTCGCTTACCATGACGCTCGGAAAGCTAAATGGGGTGATCTGTGGGCTTTAGGCGCCAAAACGCGAGTTCTTAGGAAGCCACGCTTGGGCAGAAAGGCGGATCAGAGAATGGAGAAAGAAGCGATGCTCTTGAAGAAAAAGGGGAAGAAGGGCCGGGGACAGGGATTGATGGGCAATAAGACTGACAGAAATGCGAGGAAATTGGAGGGATTGGTCGGGAAAGGCATGCCGGAGCGTAGTCCGGTGGAGCAGAGGAGGAGAAGGCGGAAAGGCGGAAAGAAAGAGGTAGAAGAGTCATATGAGCAGTTTGTACGGAATGGATGAATTACCCCTCTCTATATATAATTCCCTA
>Ga0181467_100666_pt1 | contig 17141 bp, 16 predicted proteins | sample InSIn5gowninarea_2_FD_119079 | JGI IMG/M metagenome (GOLD analysis project Ga0181467, IMG submission 119079) | Clean room microbial communities from NASA Spacecraft Assembly Facility at Jet Propulsion Laboratory, Pasadena, California, USA -... ... | reverse complement strand
CACGATGTATCTGTTCGAAGTTGCGATTACTGTTACTGCAGGTCCTTTGGTTCCACTGAATTGGGTTGCTGTTACGGTACTCGTGAAAGTGCTGGTGTATGTAGTCGTCGTCGAAGTATAGAGAGTGGTCGTCTTAGTCCCTGTTGCAATCAATGAGCAGGCATAAGAAATCTTGTCACTTGCCCATGTGCTGACTAGAGAAGGTGTCGCAACAACGTCTCGTTTCACGGCCTGCGATACGGCAGTTGGATCAGATCGTCGATACAAGGTTGCTGCAAGCGAGTCTGATCCACCGCCGACATACATTGTGTCTTGCTCGGAAATCGTGACAGTGGCCACTTAGTGGGGAGGAGATAGTCGTGGTGAAGGTTGAATTTGAATTTTTTGTCGTTATTGAGGTCAACGTAGTCATCTTGATTGTCTGTGAAACAAGACTTGTGATCGTGCCCGTCATAATAGTGCTGACTGGCGGGAGGTACTTTATGAAGGAAGTGCAGAAGTTACTTCCAACTTGTGACGGTGAATTGATCTCGTCACTGGTTTGGGAATATTGAGGAACGTTGTTCCGTAGCTAATAGTCATATTTTCGGACACTGATGCCCAATCTGCTACTGTAACGTTGAATGTGAAGACAGACGAGGACGAATCCACAGTGTGGTTGTTGACAAGATAGACACCCCGTTGTGTTTTTGTATTACAACTGTCGGAGTTCGTAATAATGATAAAACCGCTTTGCGGCCAGTTGGTGACTAATAGGTATGCAAACTTGTCGGCAACCATCGTTGTAATTGTGTTCTCACTGCAAGTGGCTTCACTGAGGTAAACAGGGTTTTCGAACATGACTTCCGGATAAATGGTCGTGATGGTTATCGAAACAGCATTCAGCCCAGGAGGAGGATCTGCATAATTTTAAGTGAAGTAGCTAGTGAACGTGAGGTTTAAAGGATAACTCTCACAGCTAGTGACAGTAGTCTGAGCCTGTACTATGGCGATGAACACCAGCACAAACCATGGAGAAGTCCTCACCCTGAGCTCATACAAGAGACAGCAGATAGCAATAGGACACGCAATGAAGAGCGAACTGCTGTCACGGTGAGAATAAGGCTTGTATATGCTGAATGGAAGGCAAGGTACACACGTGCCTGATCATGATCGCGGTGGACCGTGCATTTGCCCTTCCTTTACTCCAGGCCACGTCTGCAAAACTACCTGGAATGCGTTTGCCCATTCAGGTTTTGGTCTCACAAAATGCTGTGGTTGTGCACTCAGAATGTAAGGCAGGATTGCAAGCAGATAAGGCTTGTACTGCCCGATCATACATTGAAACGAGGAGATGGGGAAACTCACATAGAGGGTCAGAGCGTCTGACATGCCATACCATGGCTGGTGGCATCTTGTCTGGCCAGGACTCGAAGATTGGGATGCCAACTACCAGAAAAAGGTTGATGAAATAAGACGTACTAGTACCTACCGGCAAGCTTGCCCATTTTACTTACAGCGTTGCGCTTGCTACACGAAGAAAATCTACGTGCAGCTGAGATATTAAGTCATCATCTCTGCTCTCTGACCGTTGGATACGACAGCCGGACAGCAGGAACTGTGGGCGGTCAGAGTGACCTGCGTAGCATTTTCCTGTGAGGCATAGGACCAGACTTCCTATACCTGGTACAGCTGAAGTTGAGAGAGTTGTTAGCTTGTACTTTACATCCAGGCCAGCTTCTCCACAAAGAAGATTGATCCTAGAAGTAAGGATTCCATGGACTAGGAAAGGCAGTATAAATGAGGAATAGAGGATGGGAAGCTGTAGGTAAAGGAAAAACCAATGAATGTGTACATAGGTAGGTAAAGAAGCGAACTAGCTCAAATCGAGGCATTACGTGTTGAGACGCGTGCCGGTTTCTGATTTTCACGAAACCGACGCGCTCTTAGCTGCCGGTGCGAGTAACACGTTCGTACGCACAAGTCCAAAGCGCTTGGACTCTTTGCAAATAAAGCTCGTTTCTGAAGAGTACCGCATCGTACCTAGGTATCGAAGCGACGATGTGGTTATCCTTATGGGAACCGTTTATACCCTCTCGAGCGCAAGGAGTAGCATCACGGATTCGAAGAGCTACGAGCCTCATCAGACACAAAAGATTTGTAAACATCTCGTAACCATTTTACACTTCTTCTCGCGACTTCCTGTGGCCGACTCCAGAAACGGAATGTCGTCGAGAGATTTGTTGTTCAAGGATGAATATCCTGTTCCACAATGGCTCAACGCCTTCAGAGCTTCGGAGCCCCAAAATCAGCATACTCGACGCTGCCCTTGACGAATGTGTAATACCACTGCTCCTGCTTTTCAGCCTCCGCCAGATGAAGATAGGTGGCAGCGGCAGCGGGTCCATCAACACCACTTGAGGCCGGGCTGCCATCAGATTTCCTCTCATCCGCGAAATAAAACCTAGAAACGATTGCATGATTAGTACCGACCAATGAAGAAACAAAGATCCTGCAAATTTGTGATAGTGCTTACCTGTATCCTTCAGATTTGTACGCCTCAGCCGCACTCATGATCAGATGAGCACTTGCAGCTTTGGTCATGCCGAAGGTTATAAAAGCAGGTCGCAAAGCTTTGAGAGCTAGCATATTGCCAGTGAAGATGAAGGTTTTCTTCGTGGTTGAGGGTAGGCTTTTGAAACCTTTGGTGGCTGCTTGAGCCGCGAGCAGAACAGATGTTGCGTTGACATTGATATCGTTGATGAAATCCTCTAGTTTAACTGTGGACAATGGATCTTGAGGAGGAGCGAAATGATTAGCGGCGCCTGGAAAAATCAGTTACGTGGGCTTCACTTATCTAGTCGATAGGTTTACCGTTGTGAATCACAACACTAGGTGCTGTGCCGAATGCTGCCTCGACCTTTGAGAATGCCGCTGGCACAGTTTCGGGGTGGCTCAGGTCAAGCTGCAAATTGAGCTCGTTATCGTTCTTCTTTCCTTCTGTCAGACTTCGCGAAGCAAGCGCAACTCTGTAGCCTTGTGAGAGGAATGCCTTGGCGACATGAGAGCCAATGTTGGGTCCAGCTCCGAGGATGAGAAGCACTGGTGAGGTAGATGCCATGATGAACTGCAACAACAATATCTTCGAGACTTGGTGCAATGAGCTTAAGGTATGGAGCAGAGGAGGTGATAGAACAGCTCAAGCCTTCACCTTATATACGTAGGATTTTCTGTCCATGTTCTGTGCTGTAAGATGTAGAGATGACCTCCATGCTCACGCCCAGGCCCCCTGTTTCTGAACAGGGTTTGTGATTACAAAGCGACATGATGCGCAGGTCCAAAGACCCAGGCTGGGTGTCATATGTTCATGGAGCTGGTTCTCCATGTAGACTAACCAGCCTGAGGCGGTACAGTCGATAGCAATGACTTCGGGGCTACTGCAAGTGCTTGCGTGGATATGCAGTTTGGGGTTTAGCTTGAGCGACTGCACATCGGAGACATTATTCAGCATGCTCTGGAATTTATGTAACATTAGGCCGTGCCATTCGATTATCGACCACGTCTCGCAGGAGAACTTTGAACAGTCCCAATTTATTCAGCCAACCACGTTATCCAGGCAACTCGTGTACTGCATCTCTGCCAAGTCTTCCGCCTTGTTCCACCTGGGATCCATATTGCTGCTTATCAAGCCTCTCTACTACTCCTGCACCCTGTCTGCTCAAGATGTACCGCTCATGTTCGCCGCTTACACTATACATTGGCCCTTGAGTCCCATGACCCCCATGCGCCGAACGTGGCTTCTCGTTGTCTGGCATCTCTGCAATACCATCCAGATGGTTGCTTGCGTGCTGCTTGGATGGTCTGTATGGTTGGTATTGATGGTTTTGAGCTTGTCCATCCGATACTGATACCGCGCTTGGTGATTGTGAACTGTAACTCCCATCTCTTGCGTGTATACTTGAATGTCCATCCTGCGTGTGTGTAGTTGTCGGTGAAGCAATCAATGTGCTTGGGTTCGGACTGTTTGGGCTGGGCTGGTGTTTCTGATCGCCAGGAAGTTCGGGTCTGAATTCATCATTTGGAAGCTCTGATTTATGGCCGCTTCAAGCCGGGCTACGCATTTCAGGCTCAGAAACGCCGTTCTTGTTACCTTTCTGAGATCCTTGACCTGAGTCCCATTGGTATTGCTTTTGTTTACGGCGGCGGAGAAGCCAGCTTAACAGAACGGCAGAACAGACAACGACGAGGATACCAAGAGATGTGCCTAGACCAACACCAACCTTGGCACCTGTTGAGAGTCCGGCCGGCGCTGCGTTGACTGTTTGTGTCAAGGTCTGGATTGGCGAAGAAGTGCTGAATGTGCTCGATATTGATATTGACGAAGGAGACGTGGTCATAGAGGTCGAACTGCTAGACGAATTACTAGAGGCGATCGACGATGCTCTGCTCGTTGCCCGTGTAATTGTCGTCTGAGAGGTCGAAGATGTGGTGCTGGTGGTAGGACTATTAGTGAATTCAAAGATGGAAGGTGACATACCCGCAGCCCACTTAATGCTTGCGCCCTTCTTTACCGGTAGAGTCGCATAGTTGTCCAATCCCATTTTCGCGGTAAATACGACAGCCGTGGTGTAGTTAGGGTCTGAATTGTTGCAGGCACACGACCTTGCAAGGTCTGAATCCTCCACTAACGGCTGTTCGTCATCTTCACATGTTGCCCATGGCTCGTCTACAGCATTCGGATCTTCCGTGTCCTGGTGAACGAAGCATCGGACGAGTCCTGTCCATTGCTGGTCCACGTACAGTCCTTTGTACGGACAGCTATCGTCTTGAAACTTAGGGTCGGTGCAGCCTGCAAGGTACGTGGTACCAGCTTTGAATATTAGTGCTTTGCTGGATGAATTACAGGCGATACGCACTTACTGCCGAAATTGTAACATGCATTCTCAGATGCGCAGGCATCACCTAGTTGGCAGCACCAGCAGTGAGACAATGCTGCATTTCCACACGGCGAGTATTCCTCTGCCATCTCTTCACCTGCCTTGTAATAACACGTGCCATTTGTGATGAGAGGGTTATAGCTCGCAGCTGTGACAAACCGGAACAGGAGACAGATCACAATCGATATCCATAGTAGATCCATCCTAAAGGACATCTTATGATTGAAAGAGAAAGGTATGCATGGATTGAATTGTTGTAAGAGAAGCGTCTGAGGAGCACCGTATATCACAGATAGGACAAAATTTCTGACATGATGCGCAGTGAAAAGTAAGCGAGTGAAGTCAATGAAGTGCATAGTGGTTGACAGAGATATACACGTGATTGTCTCAGTTAGCAAGCGAATGCGCTCAGCAAGCGGGTTCCATTGAGCAGATCATGCAGGTAACCGTGTGATGAACAGTTGAGCCTTGTTTGGAGCAAACAATAGTCTGTGCTCCTCCAAGATCAGATCATTATTACCTTCACTTGCTTGATCTTGGACCAAGACTAGTCATCTGGAAATCTATGTTCAGCCTGAAATTGTAGCATCCCACGGCTTCCTTAACTCAAGAAGATCTCGTTGACCGTAGAATTCACCTACCACTGTAAGAACCATATCGAGGGCTACCATCTTTTCGTGCCTGGCTGCTTGGACAAGGTTCGTGGATGGTTGATGTTCTTCTCTCACATCAGCGCCTTCTTCAGCCTTTGCTGCGTTCACGCCTGATATGCTCAAACCACTTCCTGTACTGTTGGCTTCAAGACGCCTTCTAGCCGTATTGATATCCAGACTCAGATTGCCATTTTCGAGTTTTTCCACTTCGTCCTCCACCTCATCACTTTCCTCCTCAGCCGATGGAAGATTTCTAGTCTTCTTGTCTAACCAATCTCTCACATCGATGGCCTTCCTTGCCAAGTCCCTTAACTCACTCACCTCCTCAGCCCCAAGCTCTCCTCGATCGGGACATTTCCCAAGCATAGCCCAAATCCACGAGGCCAATCTTTTTACAAGATGAACATCATCAAGCTGAAATAGTCCTCTCATTTGTGCCGCGACAAGTCGAACTAGCTCAAAGACACTATTCTCATCCATACACGCCATCTGCACAGGGGTTGGTTCCCTATTCAGTAGACACTGCTTCCATGTGATTCTTGCTTTCTTCGATTCAGCAGGGAATGAGATCGGCTGGGAGGACGTGAGGGTTTCTATTGCAGAAAATGGAGGAACGCACTTCATTGTAGCTCGAACGACATTGAACTGCGCGAGGAGTGAATCGTAGTAATAACGTTGTGCGACGGGCAGATCTGACTCTATGGTGGCTGCATTCGTCTCCGGTCGGGCAGTGTACGTCCCATCTTCATCCCAATAACCGCCGTTGTCCTCCTCTTCTCGCTCGTCAAAGCCAACTCCATCATGATCCGTATCAATCTGCGCTCTAAGCAAGTGCGGAATTCCTCTAGCCTCAGATCGAACCATGCGCAAGTAATCAACACCATCGTTTGCAGGTCCGTAAAATGGCTCATCACCGTTGTTGGTACCTAAGCCTGGAAATGCGCCGGATTGGCCAGTATAAGCATCGAGGTGCGGTCGTTCATTGACGTTAACAGCTTCGTCGTCGTCGTCGTCGTCATATGCGCCATCGTAGGTACTGGTCGGATTGGCAGGCTGATAGCGCTGCCTTTTTGGTGAGCCTTCACATTCTGGAGATGAAGTATTATGCCTTTTGAGAGACATCGCTGTCAGAAGAGGAAGCTGAATCTCGAAGAATTCTGATAGGCGCCAGAAAAACTTCGGCTACGCATTCAGTCCAGTACGGCAGCGATGGATTGTCAAGCAAGGAAGCAGCCAGGTAGTACTCTAGAACGACGGTGCACGAACTTATGGTAGAAGACTACGTCTGAAAGGTAGCGATGTACTTGCAGACAAGGAGTTGTTCAAGTTCTAGATAGTCCAACACTCACCTATCACACATCCAACCTCTTACGCTCGTTCTTCGGAAACCGTCCTCATCTATACCTGTCTTTTGGGATGGGAACCTCTTCTTGCTCAACGGCCGATTTCAATGTCGGGTTTTTGATCGACCCACTCTTCGACTTTATCATCAGTGTGTGACCTTATACTTCTGGGGTACCCCTCTAGTATATGATGTTCTCACAGCAAGCTGTTTTGTACATCCTATTTAATGTACTATCATGGTAGTATATTCATATACTGACTCGACAACAGACATTTCAACCCTTGCCTAGCCTGGTCGAATTGTATATTGACGATGTACGATGATCAGATGAGCATTGCCAGACATTCTTCAAACATCTATGTTTCCCGTGGCTGCACCTTTATCCACAACTCAGATGTATGATTCGCGGGTCCCTTTCTCGTGGCTTCGATAAATAGCGTCGATCATCCGGTGTCGTACTAGAGCATCCTCAAAAGTCGTCACCGTTCCTTCACCCTTTCCAGCAAAGGCCTCCCAAGCCTTCCCTACTGCATACGAAAAATCACCTCCAGTATATGAATAGTCCGTGCCGATGTGCTCGACTGCAATGTCCTCCAGTTTTGCACCTTGTCCAGCTTTCACAAAGCTGATCTTTGGTTGCCACATCTGGACATGACCCATCCCACCATCCAACACAAGTGTACCTTTGGTCCCGCTGATGACCCAGCTGAAGCCCGGGATTCCTGCAGGACTCATCCCTCCTTTATAGTTCACGCAAACAACACCACCACCGTTGGCAAGATGACCAGTAACAGCGACCATATCGTGAGCTGTCTTCTGGCCTTCGCCAAACACTTTGCCGCTGTCATCAATTAGGTCCAACGTGGGCCGCAGATTGCCTAGTGTAGCCTGAAGATCACTCATCTCACCAAGAACCCAGCACATCGCGTCCATCGCGTGCCCGGCAGGAATGGTAAGCAGATTTGCACCATTTTCAACAAGCAACGCATACGCAAAGGCCTGCTGGAAAGAGTCTCCAAAGATCATGCCATAAGCAGTCATTGTCGTCCCAAGAATAGTGCCTAGCTCGTTAGCTTCAACCATCTCCTTGGCCTTGACAATGCTAGGATTCTGCCGAGCCTGCAAGCCGACCATGGTACGAACGCCATTCTCTTTAGCGAGAGAAGTAACATGCTCCGCCTCTTTCAGGTTACGGGCAAGAGGCCACTCAACGAAGACATCTTTCTTTGCTTTGAGGGCAGGTTCAATAGCCTCCAAATGCCCTGGGACATTGACACTCACAGCGACGATATCGACATTAGGATCAGCAGCTAACGCGGCCGGGTCACCATAGCACGTAACATTGGAGAGATCGTTAGCTGATGCTGCTTTCTCGGCAGACTCTTTCGTGCGATTTTGTAGTGCGACAATTTTGTAGCCAGTTATGTTTTTAGGTGATTTGAGATACGGCAGATGCGAGCGAGTGGCCCAGGATCCTCCTGCTGAAACGCCAACAAATCCGAGACGTGTTGATTTTTCGGTCATCGTGGTGGTGGTAAGTTTTACCTTTATACTGTTTTAGGCTCGTAGTTGATTTGGTTCTGTGGTCTTGTAACCTCGCGGGAGGACTTCCTCGTTATTGAGTATTAGAATTCTACAATACCATCAACACGGAACATGTAAGTTGCGTGAGTGTTGCATATCCATTGCATAAATAGTGCATTGATTCCGAGGGTGCATCAACACAGTTCCGAGTTTATGCATGTAGTTAACGACATGTATTTGCAATGAGGTGGGGATGGAGCACATTTCGGCCGGTATTTCGGACAAAGCTCGACCGTGATCACTTGCATCATTCAGAATCCCATACTGGTGTTCCAAGCGGCTCCTGAGACTGTTCCAGTAGCACGCAAACTACTGATATTGTATAGAGGCACCACGTGTATCTGGTAGTCCTCTCAAGGTGTACGTCCTCCAGGGTATGCACGCGGGACCCTCCGAACAGTCGCTACCGACAACATCTGCCTCAACACAACTAGAGCCCGATATCTCTACCTAAGGTACGTACGTCATTCATCGAATTTCTCATCGACAAAAACCTTCTTCATAGCAGAATAGAAAACCAATAAATCTAAACACACTACAAGCACCCTCACACCATCCCTCATAGATCATCTCAACCTCAACCCATCCCCCTCCCGAAAAGCAATTAACCATGTCCTCCCACCAAATCAAGCCCGGCACAGTCGAACCCCAACCCCCCATCTCCGCCCTCCCAAACACCCAATGGACAAAGCCAGAATATATCCTCCCAACCCCATCGCTCAAATTCCTATTCCACCTAGAATGTGACATGGACAGTTTCCGCTCCATCGGCCCGGGGCCCTGGGGCAACCGAAGCACCGTGATCTTCAAGGGCGGCCGTTTCGAGGGCCCGAGATTGCGAGGTGAGATTTTACCTGGTGGTGGTGGTACGTAATACATCACTCTATCTTTGCTCTCGTTAAGTATTGTGTGTAGACTGGGAGATCATCCGTAATCACTCTGAAAATCAGCAGACAGCACACCTAGACACACGCTACAACCTCCTCACGCACGACGGCGCGACGATATATCTCCGCACTACAGGAACGCGAACCGGTCCGCGCGAGGTGTTGGAGAAGTTGGGCGATGATACGAGTATTAAGCCTGATCAGTTCCGGATGAGGCTGCAGTTGGTTATGGAGACGGGGGATGAGAGATATAGTTGGGTGAATCAGGGGGTGTTTATTGCTAGTTCGGGACGGGTGGGGGATCAGGTTGTTTATGATGCTTATGAGGTGCTGTGATTGAAGGAGATTGGTTGGAATGGTATGTGGCTTCGTTGCTTTGTTTGTGGTTTTTGCATTGGTGTGGAAATTGTAGATGATGATAGGTATATATGTATATTGCCTTATGGGAGATGGTGTTGTGTTATCCACGCTTCAAATCCATCACAGGATGAACGAATGTCACAGTTACATACGTCCTGAAAGCATTTGAACAACAGCACAATTATGTACTACATCAAAGTTATGAGTAAGAAGTATCGTACATTTGTGAATCAAGGGATTTGGACAACTACGTAGCTTGCACAGTAGAAACCCTCTACCAAGAAGCAATGGTAAAGACAATTAGGTAAATAGGAACCAAACATCAACACTTGATTGTGGTAAGAATACGACATGAATGGTGTTCTCTAAATGTTGGTCCTTGTGCAAGCTGTGCCGGATTTAGACGACGCTCGTGCAATAACAAAGCTATTGATGCATTGACAACAAGATGATCGAATGGAGTGCCTGCATACATGTACCCTTTGTACATGCGACGTCTGCGGTGCATCACAGTATGCAATTCCAATCCTGGGCATTGGTGAGTATAGCGCAATGGAAACCTTTTTGGATGTGAATGTTGGTGTTGACTTTTAGAGTTTAAGAAACATTGGTACACACAACTTCCGTCGGCATCATGAGCGAATAATGTATGCTATTCTGGATTGTTTGACCAGACGGCTGGAAAGATGTGACATGGCGGTACAAATCCGTTGGTTGCTTCACAGAGTGACTTGGTCATCGAGTGCACAGAGTGCTTGGTTGTCTAGTGTGATACTCCAGTCTGCCAGCGTTCGTATTTAAGATGTTATACGTGACGCGAGGACCATCAAACGAGGTGATGGAGGTTTCACTTGCGTCGCCGCAGTAAACAGCATTCTAGATTTTTTGCTGTAAAGAAGTCCTCGTCTTCGCATTGGATTAGTATTTCTACACACAGTTCATGCTGTGCGACACAACATTTGGAATGGCGCAACTCAACCTTCTTGACCTTCCCGACGAGATACTGGAGCTGATAATCTATCACATCGGATGCGAGTTCGGGTGGAAGAGCAAGACACTGTCCTACCGCGCAGGGATTCGGACTGTATGTCGGAAATTTCACGATCTCGCCACGCCGATCGTGTTCTCAGAGTTCGAGTATGATCCAGATAGTGATCGGGATATAGCGTTTTGTCATGAGCGGCCGTTGCTCTTTGCACAGTCTCTAACATGCGAACCGAGGCTTGCGTTGCATCTGCGCAACCTCTCGCTGACTCGCTGGGATGGCCTCTTTGTCCATAATGATGCATACCACAAGCTCTTCTCAAGAACAACTAATTCGATTGAGACACTGGACCGATATGGACAGCTCTTGCTTTCCAATGACTCCCAACTTACAAAGCTGAATATCGACTATCCTGCTGGGTGCTCGTTTCTGAATTTGTCGTTTCCAAGGTTAAGAGAGGCTGAAGTCCGACCTATCGGCGGAGTCGACTTTCTCGGTTTTTTCGGTCGGAAGGAATATCCTTTGTCGGGATATCTCAATGTCGACTTCCTACCGTACCTGCTGCAATCACCGGAATTGGAGTGTCTGGGAATATCGTCAGCGTATATCACTAAAGACGAAAATATACCAAGGATCGCATTGACGCCAAATTCGAGCTCGTTGGAGGATTTGTGGATGCAGGTGGGCAACTTCGACGAAGCGGCGCTGGTGTATATACTTCAGGCACCAAAGGCCTTGCTTTCCTTTAACATGCATCCAACCACTGAGTGCGATGTCAGCTTCAAATCGGGTTCAGATCCTGCCAATCTTCCACGAATATCAACCATTGGCAAAGCTCTTTCAGCACAAGCTGCCTCATTGCAAACACTCAGGCTCAGCCGGGGAAACTGGATCTGGCACCCAAATCTTGACACACTAGGGTCATTGAGATCAATGGTGGAACTAAAAGAAATCAAGCTCGATGCCACAATGCTGCTCGGCTGGAACCATTGCCGTCATCACCGCGCGGTGGGTCAACCAGAGCCGTTATCATCTTTCGATCTGGCGAAATTGCTTCCGGATAACATTGAACATTTGGAGCTTGCGCTTGATGATCATCACTGGTACAGGAACAGATCCGACTATGTGTTATTCCTTGTATGGGGATTGCAAGCTGAGCAGGAGAGATTATGGAAGTTGGAGACTGTGAGCTTGACCTTGACGTTTCAGCCATATTGTGATGAGTGCGACGAACACATCGGAATACAGACAACGCGGGAGAACATCAGCTTCCAGGAGATCAAGGCTGTGAGAGAGGTGATCAAAGAGTGTCGCTTCAAGTTTGTGTGGTGGCCAGAATACGGATTTTGGGACGAAGATAATCATGGGGTTATTCATGAACCAGCGCTAAAGGGTGATGAGTCAGCATGGAGATTGGATGAGGATGCTGGCAACATTGGGCAATATGCCAGCCAGATGGAAGAGGTCTGAGTTTGATTGTCCCAGCTGGTTCATTGTCCAGACATACGATTTGAGAAGTGTTGGTTGCAAGGCAAAGATAGCTGATGGCAAGACAAGCAATCTGACGTTTGTTTTTTCTCCAAATATGGATCCAACATTTGGGAAATGCTTCTTTGTTAGCTTTCAATCTTCGTCGTGTTTCGATATTCCTGTTGGCTAAATCATTTCTCCTAATATGTCCACGTTGTCTTCACGACAGTCATCATGGCTATCGTGAAGTGACAACTTATCATCTTGTTCGTGCCGCTAATCACCAAGAGGCTTACTCTAACTCAAACCTGCTGTGTTTCGTTTGATCGACGAACTGGGGGCACGTGTGTACTCCGTACTAGTAGTTGCAATCAGTGCCATGCGTACAATGATCTACGTCAAGCACCAGTGGCATTCCACTTATGTGCTCGGCGCCGCCACAGTGGCTAGTCGAACCGAAGCAAATACTGTAGTATCACGACCGGCTGTGTTTGATTTGTTCGATGTCATGCCGCTGATGACAGAAGTCTTTTCCACCAGTTCGTTTGAAAGGAGGAAGTTCCTGCGCATAGTCTATTTGTCGGTCATCCACAGTGCACGCGGTGAAAGGTGTCTTGTCAATGCAAACAAAGTTGATGGCGTCTCTCACGAATCCTGCATTGGAAAAGTTACTCGAGATTAACCACAACAAATCGTCACTGAAGTCAAAACAAGCCTCACTACGTCACTGAAGATCCCGGACATGGCGGTTTCAGCCCCGTGGCATTCTCAGGCTCTTCCAAAAAGTCTGGCACTGTGCACTCTGTACACAGCATCAACATGGTCAGTGTACGTACCCTATAAACTATGCAGATGTCCGTACAACAGTCGGGGTTCTACAAGAGATGTGGGTTACCTGCTGGTATGCTACACGATTCATTGATCTATTCTCTGAGCGTGTGTACTGTACCGCGTGTGTTTGTATAAATGCCGGAAGTACCAGTTTCTTTCAAGCTTCCGGAAGCAGACGGCATGGGCTCCCAATATGGCTGATCGTGTCATCAGCTCTTGTAAGCGAGTACCGAATTCGCATTTAGCCCTAGGTGTGAGCTAGGACTTCATCTCCCAGCCACTCAGAGTGTTGATCGATGGTCATTGGCGGGACGCTTAGCAGGGACATGGGATTGTCAACAACCCCGCCTATCCTTGTCTTCAACGAAGGAAAGGGCATCCAGATCGTCCTCTTGGCTGCAGGTGACTGATGCTAGCAATGTCATATTGGTGATGTGCCACACAAACATTTTCCCATAGACTTGTGGTACGTGTATGTAGGGAACCGCAGTTAAACCAGGATGCATATTTTCATCATCATGCAAGTTTGACCCATGCACGGTGACAGCATACCCTGGCATGCTAAATGTCCGAGCATGACATACCCTTCACCTCAAGAATACATATTGAACTTCTTTCATAAGGCCTGCACATAATAAATCATCCTACACCTCTCTTCCAACTCTACACTACCTCCACCCTATACTTTCTTAGCTCTTTAACCCATTCAACACCGCAAACATGAATGTCGACAGACCAACCCGAAAAATACGAGTGCCATGGAAGGGTCGCGACGAACAATTGCCTTCTGGTGCAGAAAGCACGGTGGCACGCCGCATACCCTTCCTTCACCACCTTCCCACCGCTGTCAAAGGTCATGTCGTCGCCTGCGCAGGTGAATTTGTTGGCACATTCCTCTTCCTTCTCTTCGCTTTCGGCGGTACCAACGTTGTCAATACAGCACCAGCAGTGGGTGCAAATGCTGTAGACTTACAAGCAAACCCGGCCAAACTCCTCTACATCTCCCTTTGCTTCGGTATGTCGTTGGCTGTCAACGCATGGGTCTTCTTCCGAATCAGTGGTGGTCTTTTCAACCCAGCAGTTACCTGGGCAATGATGCTCGTTGGTGCTACTGGCTATATCCGTGGTGTTTTGATTATTGTGGCACAACTGTTGGGTGCTATTTGTGCCGCTGCCGTGGTTTCAGCACTTTTCCCTGGTCCGCTGGCTGTCCGTACAGAACTTGCAGGTGGCACAACAAGGGTTCAGGGCATGTTCATTGAGGTAAGTTCCCAACTGCAATATCTCGTGGATATACGAAGCTAACGTTCGTATAGATGTTCCTTACTGCACAACTCGTCTTCACTATCCTCATGTTAGCCACCGAGAAACACCAAGCAAACTTCATTGCACCGGTGGGCATCGGTCTCTCCCTCTTCATCGCCGAACTCATGGGTGTTTACTATACCGGTGGCTCCGTGAACCCTGCTCGATCATTTGGACCCTGCGTTGTTGACCGCTCTTTCTACACCTACCACTGGATCTACTGGGTTGGTCCTGTCCTCGGTGGCATGCTCGCCGCAGCTTTCTACATGTTCATCAAGTCTCTAGAGTACGAGACCGTGAACCTTGAGGTTGATCCCAACGAAGTCGTTGGCAAGAAGTTCGACCCTACAAGCAGACGGGAGAAACTCGTCACTCGTGATGGCGAGGAGGTTGATGCTTTGCCTAGTAACGCGGACCGACACAGACTCCCAGTTGCACACCAAGGTCAAAGTGACGAACGAACTGTTGGCCGAAACAGTGATCTGTACGCAAGAGGCCCGGACCTTGAGAATGGACACAAGGCTGCCGTACCTATGCCGTGAGTAAGCAAGATTCTACAATAGCTTATATACGCTACTCGATTGTGTTCTTATCACCATTTGCATGATTGCTACAGCTAGTTAATGAGGGATCGAAAGCACTATTTGGCTGAGCGTTGGCGTTATGGGCAGGAAAAATCGGACACATGGCCATCTTAGACATGCCTGACCTACGTTATAGATATAATTCAAACTATTCAATGTTCATCTCGGTCTATTCGTGTCCTTCTACATTTCCATCCATCGACCCCTTTGATCAGGGTTGCCAGAAACTGTATCAAAGTATCAACATCGGTCAAATCTACTGTATTGTCGCTTCAAATACTTTGGAAATTCTTTGTGCCTCTCGACGACTGATCTATCTTACCTAATCCGCCATTTGCACTTCCCCTCAAGCACCCTGTCACACAAGCACTAACTCATTACCAAGAATACTCGACGTCCAACACATACACACCTGCTAAATCACAAACCAATCACGATGTATTGTGATAGGAACTTGAACATTACTGTCTTACCGGTAATAGCTGCCACCATGACCAAGTGGATGTGCCGGCTGTTGTCATGTGTTAATATCAACCCCACCACTAGCAAACGTAATGTAGCATGGCGGGAAAGTGCCGACGAAGATGTACAACGTGTGTGCATTTTCCTCGTATAACGAGTAACGCATGCTGATCACTCCGCTCCCTTGATCGAAGGCTGACGTACAAATCCTACTGTAGCACACTGGGCTCGTTGTTATCGTCATGTCTTGTTGGCAACGGACCAGTACATCACGGATAGAAGCATACTGTACCTTGTGTACCTCCATATGCCATCATTTCCGTGTATCCCATATCAAGATGTATATACACGTATTGTACTACTTGATTGACATTATCGACCGCGCCCTCCTGTATTGCCAATGAGCACATCAGCAACAGTGAGCAACCAATCATCAAGGCTGAGAACATTGGCCTTCGTGTTTGGAACACAAGATGTTGAACCTGAAAAGGGGCATGTCCTCCGAGTTATGTATGACTGTCCCGAATTGTGGTAACTTATCATGCTCATCCCTTGTACTCTCAACTCAGATTTCGCAGTGCACACAATGCGCAAGCAACGTACATACCCATTCAAATCTCAACAATCTTGTGTCTGCCTCGTTCGACCAAGTTGCGACTAACTTAAGATCTCAAAAAGCCGCGGCTCAAGTTGCGCTAATGTTAGCGCCTAAACTTACTTGCTCTCTTTGCTGTTTCCGCCATGTTATCACGAGTCAGTATTCCGCAGACTCTCCTTTATCAGAATATTTAATCTGGAAGTTGACCTTGTATCCTTTTTGATGCGGATGATAATGGAGAATGCTGTGGTGTAGTCGAGAGAGCAGATGCTCGAACATCCTGGCTGAGGCTCCGGACGAAAAATCCGTGCAGATGGAAACTACGTGCCAAGCGGCCACTATGAATTTGACGTCTCAACATTCACCCTGGCGGATAGGTGGTGCAAAAGAGTACCACTCAAGGTTACCGCAAAAGAGGTAAACTGACCACAAGGGCTTTTTGCATGCAGCCTCGTGCTCAGGGCGGGTCCAGAATGACTGTGCACGTACTTCATCTCACCAATGACAAGCTTGAGTCGAAGATTCGTTTCTCTGGAGGGATTCTGAGGGCTTGATGTTGCGCTGCAATGCTATCTCATGGGCCAAGGGTCTACTGCGCGCCGCGGTCGATGTAGGCCTGCCCCGAGGTTAAGGGTCAAGGGCTGTACGTCCAAAGAATCCGGATAGGGGTACCTGGATGTTCACGTCACATTATACCTTGAGCTGAGCTCGGGAAATCCTATGTCCCATATTGGCATGTGGCATGTGGCCTGTGACCTTGAAGGGGAATGTCTGTTACTTGCCGTTGGTGTCGTTGCCACACAACAACTGGACTTGGCTACCGACATGAGTAGCACATACAATGTCGAAGCTACTTTCAAGTAACCCATGGTTGATGCCATCATGACCATGACGTCTCTTCTCTCACCACTCCTTCCAAGCTCTCCAACATAACTCATAATAAAGGAACATATGTCCTTGCACACATTCTCACCTTACCTGGGGAAGCATCATACATCCTATCTATGGCACGAACTGCCATGATACAAGCCTATATGAGAACCCCAGACCAGACACACCAATCCACCAGCCGATCCCACTCCTTGACTTCGCCACCACACAGCGTCACAATCAACGTTTAGGCACGTCTGATGTTAGGCCAGATGCTCAACTCCTCACCTT
>Ga0181467_100396_pt2 | contig 17284 bp, 14 predicted proteins | sample InSIn5gowninarea_2_FD_119079 | JGI IMG/M metagenome (GOLD analysis project Ga0181467, IMG submission 119079) | Clean room microbial communities from NASA Spacecraft Assembly Facility at Jet Propulsion Laboratory, Pasadena, California, USA -... ... | reverse complement strand
CCAATCCCCATCATCTACAAATCCACCTCCCCATTCCCTTCCTCCACCACGACCGCCGCTCAAACCCCACGTAACACCCCCCGGCGCAATCTCCCGCTCATACCACTCAATCAACCCCAGTGCCTCTGTGAGGTTCTCCGCAACGGGCTTCTCGGACAGAACGTGCTTCCCTGCTGCGAGTGCCTTGCGTACATATTCTGGTTGGTTTTTGATTGGAAGGGCGATGATGACGGCGTGGATGTCGGTGCGGGATAGGAGATCGATGAGAGAGCGATTGTTGGTGCGGGAGATTGCGCCGGGGGGGTGAGTCGTCGGAGTACAGGTCTATGTTTGTGGATGTGGAGAGTGATTGGGCGGAGCTGAGGGAACGGGAGTACACGGCTTTTAGGGTTAGATCTTTTGAGGCGAGGATTGCTGGGAGGTGTTCTTCGCGGGCGAAGATACCGCTGCCTAGGAGGGCTATGTTGATTACCATGGTGGGGATATGTTCTGTTGCTGGTTACATGCGTTTGCTCAGAGAGTGTATGGGGTAAGCAAGCGCTTAAGTAAAGTACCTGACGGGTTATTGGTTATGAACGTTCATGTCGAGAGGATATGCAATCGTTTTAAGATGTGAAGTTTACAATATTTATACACCTTCCTATTCCGGCGGCATTCACTTCCTGATCCAGAAAGGCATTCTTTCTCTCCAAATGATTTCAGCGATTAAACCCAACCAGACATAATGTCGATGCAAAGTTATGACGAGCAAGCAGCCTCAGCGAAGGGTAGAATCAATTTCAAGAAGAATACACAACGAAGGTATATACTGCTAGTCGCGATACTAAACAAGAATAATAAAAATGCAATGATGGATAAGATACGTATGAGTATACATTTTTTGAACAACTCGATTCAAACTCCGCTATATCAAACAACACCATAACCATTCATCGTTCTCCCTTACAGTAAACTCCGACCTCCAAAACAAATACCTCACTTCGCCTTTTAGTAGGACCAGCCCACGAACAAACAAATCGACGCAGTACAGTCCTCTGTAACCTAAAACCTCGGCCGTCCTTTCACAACACCCCTCGCATCAGCACCCCATTTAATATCCGGCGTCCTACAAAGTCGTCTTCCGCCCTCGAAATATAGTGGTGCACTCAACAAGCTGGTGTCGGCGTGGACACGGTTGCAATCGTGACCGCGGACAAATTCTCTTGAATATACTTGCCTCTGTCTGAGCATGTCTGGAGAAGAACAAAGAGAGGGGGAAGCAGAGTGGAAACCCAGACCTGACGTCGCGTTGTGGGTTTGAGCGGCGGTCGTGGTGGAGGAAGGGAATGGGGAGGTGGATTTGTAGATGATGGGGATTGGAGATGGGGCTTGGGGGCATGGGGGGTGGTATTGGGTGCGGTAGTGAATTGGGAGGCTGGGGCTGGGGCTGATCGAGGAGTGGTGGGAGTGATTGCAGGGAAGGGAGGGGTCGTTGGTGTGCATTGCGAATGTGCTGAGGAAGGGGGTGGGGGTGTAAAGGTCAGTGGCTTGCGTGTTGGCTTCCTGCGTACCGGTGTACCCGTAATTTTGACTTGATGGTGGTGTAGCTGGTGTGCACAATGGCTCGGGATCCTCGTTGACTGTACTCAGGGGCGCAACGAAGCTAGAACTAACAGTGGATTCTGCGACTGGTGCGACAACGATGGACGGTACGGGCGATGGGGTACGACTGATCGTATTAGCTAAAGTATTGAATGTGTTGAGAGCGGTTTCCGTTAGTCTTGTAACAAGTCCGGTGTTTAATGGCCCGGATTGTGGTGGGGGTGATGGGCTTTGGGATTGACGGACATTGGCAGGTGTGATATGCGCGTTAGCTGTATTGACAAGGCCCCATGGAGTAGGATAGGTCGAGGTTGCCTGCTTGTTAGAGCTGGAAGTCTGAGACGAATAATCTGGGATGGAAGGTGTATTGGGATTGGGGTTGAAGGACCGACCGTGTACATCATAACCAGTGCTGAAGGTGCTTTCCGGAGTAAAACCATCGGTTATCTCACCTGGACGTGGCTTACCGTACTTGCCGAACATCGTGTTCGAGCTAGCCAAGGAGCTAGGTGATTGGGCGACTGAGCCGCCTGATGATATGGACATTGTCTTGCTAGATTGCGTCGAAGCAGGTGACACTGTAGATGACAAATCTGGCACTCGGAAGGTGTTGTGACCCGTGTTCGACACAGATGACACCGTAGACGAGAGAGATGGTACTCTGAATGTATTGCAACCCTCTGTGTTGACAGGCGTCAAGCTTCGTGACCTACCTGAGAAGCTGGCAAGCGATGGTGTCGTGCTGCGAGAATCAGCATACTGAGTACTTTCGATCGAGAATCGACCAGAGCCTGCGGATTGATAGCTTGAAGCATCATCGTCAGCATAGTCATTCTTGTCATTGTCATGGTTCGCCGGAGCTGGAGCTGCAGTGATTGCTGCGAGATTTCGTCCGCCCCAGCTGTGATCCCAGAAGGTGATCAAGCCCCAGAGTTTGATGAAGCTGTGGAAGTAAGCAAACAGGACGTAAAATGGGAACAGCCAGAAATCTTGTGGATTATGCCAGAAGAATGGTACGAGCTTGACCATCTTAGAGCCCAAGATTAGAATCAGCATATGATAAATCGTGATCCACTCAGAATTGCTCTTATGCCAGAGATATAGAATCAGAGGATCGCAAATGAGGGCAAAGTTGAAAAACCAGGTGATGAAGATGGCGTGGAGACTCCATGGCTGCTTTGTCCAGACAACACGGTCTTTGAACAGAGTTGTAGCATTACTTCGCCATTGCGAACGAGCCCATCGGAGTAGCTGGCCACGAAACTTGCTGTACCCACCTGTGGTTCCGAGAGTGGTTTCCACGAGAGTGTCAGCACCCATGTTCTGCATCTTGATTTTCCAGCCATTGCGGACGATAAATCTGGTGATGTAGTTATCGTCATCTGGGTTCAAGGGACCGAACATGTTGAAGAAGAAGCGCTCATTTGTGAAACCTTTTCGGAAATCCCGTCGCATGACAATGGACGCACGGACTGCACATGTTCGACCGGAAACAACAAAGAGACCTCCGTCAATTGCGTTAGCTGCCGTGATCTCAAAGTTGTGACGCTCGAGGTAGACACAGGCAATGAAATTGAGGAATGAATCTGCAAAAGAAGTGCCACGCTCACGCTGTACACGCTTGTTCGTTGCAACGATTCCTACCTCTTTGTCTTCGAATGGTGCGATCAAGTTGGTGAGGAAATTTGGGGATGGCCACCAGACATGATCATCGACAAACACAACAATGGTGTCTTTGTTGCTATCGACGTCTCTGGCCAAAGCATTGAGCACGTGAGTGACTTGGTGTCGTTTGTTCGCCATTGGGCCAGTCTCAATTCTGATGAGGGTTCCGTTGCTCGAGGTCACCAAATGGGCAAGAATTGCTCTGGCTCTTTGCGTGATGTCTTCGTTTGCGGTCACCACAGTAATGTAGGCAGGCTTGTGTGACATAACGGACATGATACAACGGATGAAACTCTCGTTCTCTGGATCGACGGTAGGAATGATAACATGAACATGCTCAGACGTGACTTTAGGGTGCTCTGGGACAGGAGATGCCCGATACCAAAACAGATAAGCCAAGATGTGGAAGAGGAGTCGATTGTATCGAAGAATGAGCATAAGCACGAAAAGATGGCTCCATTCGCTGGAAACGAAGTTGACAAGGTCGAGAATAGTGCTGAAGATTGTGTTCAAGTTGTTTCGAACATAATCGGGGACAACCGCGAATAGAGCAGGAGAATGCCCAAGTTCGAGGAACGCTGTGGCTGCCGGCACGAAGGACGCTATCCGAAAAGGATCCATGTTGAGTTTCAGTTGTATGACAGGTCCTAGAAAGCTTAGTCGTGGTCTCAAGTGGGCCACAGATGTGTATAGTAGATTTCCAAACTGCATTGCTCCTGGGCGAAGAGCCCTGACTTGTAGCGATGAATCCATCAGGCAGTGTACGATTCGAACAATGGTAGCATTGTCAGTGTAGACACAAAGCTATAACAATGCCGGTTCAGAATAGATGTGGACTCGAAAGCCGCCTCAATGAAGGAGCAGTGAATAACAATGGCAGATTGCGAGGAGCTGGATGTGTGCAAACCCATACAAATATAGACCCCAGGGTGTTCTTTGATGACCCGAATTGTTGGATCTGTTCCCAGAGGTTGTTTTGTTAATATTCGTAACAGATTGTGTTAATGTTAGCCATGTCATGATATCGTTGAATGCTTGACCTCAGTAATACAAACACGTACAGTTTCCGCATCATGATAGTGGTCAGTACTTCCGTCATTCTGGGAGTTTTCAAACGCACTTTCGTTGAATTCAATTCCATATTCTGCAACATAAGTGAGTATGGGAGACTCTCCTACACGAGCGTTGAATCGATCCAGCACGAAATCCCAATTCAAACAATAGAACATATCCAAAGATAGCTCGAACAAGCTCACCCAAACATAAGCTTTGTTTGCGCATGACTGGTCCGAGCGTTCGCACCTTGCCATCGAAGAGTAACCTGGTCCGTGCACAGTAGCTATCCATCAATGACTGGGGTTGCAGAAGAAGAAGGAGAAGCAAGAACAAGGACTCACTAGTGGTAACATTCAACTTGTATGCATTGAAATGTACATGAGAAAAACTGGTTTTGATTGTGACTAAGCTCACGATGGGCAACATATGTGATGCAAACTACTTACCTCGGGAGGAAACAGATTTCGCCCGAACTTCTATCATAGAGCCTGGCAGCCTATAGGCCGTCCAACTCCTTTGCGCGCGCCTTGTCACCAGTGGCTTTCATATTAACACGGTTGCTAAACCACGATGTTCCTTTCTTGTATGTGGATTCAGCATTCTTGGTCGATATAGTAACGTTAGTCAGCTCGTACACCTTGATGCTCTGAATGGCCCAATAAGCGTCAGAAAAAGCACCAGGGTTGTTGCTAACGTAATCCTCACAGGTGGGCGCAAGCTTGCTGCAAGTAGTGCTGTTATTCCAAACCTTGCCTGCCCAGTCGCCGCAAAATCCAGTGTTGAAGATAATTTGCATGTCCTTAAAATGAGTGTCGAAGCTCGATTCGGGGTTGGTGAAGACTGCATTTGGCGTACTCCAAGTGCTAATGGCTCCACCAAGTGTTTTGTTGTCAAGGGATGGCGGATTAGGTGTGCCAAGATAAATGTCCATAGGAATGTTGTGGCGCTCAAAGAACCAGATGCGAATGCCTGTGGAATCAATCAAAGTTGCAAAGACGCCACCTTGGTTATCGTTGAAGGCCTTTCCGTACGACTTGGCGGATGCCCGATCGCAAACCGAACACCCGACGTTTTTGTCCTGATTTGAAGCATTGATGTCGCAATTAGAAGTCTTGATCATGCCCTTCATTGTTTGATTGACAATCTCGACACCAGCGGTGGTATGGAGGGTGTAGCTATTCATTGTAGCGTCATTAACACCTTCCAGAATATCAACCTCTCCTGCCTTTGGCCACTCTGCTCCAGTGCCCAAAAGCCAGTACGCTGGCCATGTTCCGCAAGTTGGAGCTGGCATGTGAAGGATGTCGGCAATAATCAGAGCATGATTGAATGTCTGGTTGCTGACAATTCGAGTTGATTTTCGGCCATCGGTGGCAATACTGGTGTAGTCGGCACCGAGGTAAACAGGGGGAACCTTTGTGTTGTTCCGGGGAATATCCGGCATGAAGCCTGCTAAACTTGTTGCATTTGCATCTGTAAGGCCAACGTACTTGACATGTCCGTTTGTGGGGTCCGCTCCTGTAAAGAAATCAAAATTGTCGAAAAAGTGCGTACCTGAGTAATCATATGTGAGTTGATATGTTTCGAAATTGATTGGGAAGAATGCTGTTGCCTGTTCGACAAAAACAGCGCTGGCCAGCAGCGCTGCGAGTTTCGTGGTCTTGTTGTAAACCATGTTGACGTATGTGGTAACAGTTGAAGCTCTTGGTGTTCGTAAAGTGGTATGGTCAAATCAGGTCGGCAGCGAGTTTTCCGCAAGACAGGACTTTATAGCAACCAACCATCGTCTTGAAACACAGGCGTCTAACATGAACAAAGCTACAATGGAGGATCGTCTTTTTTCATTGTGTTGACCAAAGGGTTTGTCCTTTGTAAGGTATGCGTGTCGACAAAGAAGTTGCCATTCTGAACACAATCTCGTGTTCTTCAGGGACACTGTGTCGGCTAATGTTAGCACCTGCTTGTAGTCAAAAGAACAAAGAGAGTTTGGATGATTCAAAACCTGGCACAGGTATCCCGTGGTCAATTGTGTGTGGAGCTATTGTAGAATGCATTGATGCATGTTTCCGACCTCAACCATTAGGACTTCCGACAAGCATTGTATTTAACACATTACCATATCGTCGATGGCATTGTAGTTTTGCATCCTTTCAGTTGATGAAGTTGACACAAAAAGCGTGTAATATCAAACTCCCCAGAATATAATCCGCAAAAGCTCTCTCGGAACTGATCTTTGAGACTGGTTTCCCATCCTCATCCTTCTCTTCTATTCCTGCGTCGTTTGCTCTCATAGAAGCTTTCCTTGCAGCAGCGGAAGCAGTAGGGGGTGGCCGCTCGGCTGTTTGCATCCGCAATGAGGCTGTAAGCACGAATTGGCCAACAGCAGCTCCGAAGCCTGAGAGAAAGGCATTGAACGGCTGGCGACCGGTCAGTAAATGATCGAACTCCAGTAGACACAACTTACATAGTTCCCAACAAGCAAGCAGTAGAGAAACTGTACTGCACCAACCAAAACGATGAAGAGCATAAACACATCAAGGAGCATGGTTCGTGAAGGAGTGTCGTTCAAATATCTGTGCCAAACGTGAAGAGCCACATCTTGAGCTGAAGACTTTGAGGATAGCTGGGGTGCTGAAGGGGTCCGAGTATGGATGGGCTGGCTCGGTTGGCTAGATGCTGTGCTGGTTGTTGTAACTGCTGGCTTTGTCGAAGGCGCGGGTGTTACTGGTTTTTTGGCCATATTGACGGAAATGAGGATGAGATTAGGAAGAGTGCTGCAATCAACGTTACGTGCGCTTTGATCGTGTATGTGTTCTATGTCCAGTCTTCAACATCTCATGAGACAACACTGCAACCACGTAAACGTGTCCGATATTGCCAAGGAGGCAGGTAGTATCTCAAAAAAGAAAGTGTAGCGATCAAGCCCAGCCCTAACCCTATGTGCTATAATTGAGGACTTGAGCCTCTCCCCACTCATGCAGCGGACCTATTGAATATAAGCTACATAACGCCTGAAAAGGAAAAGCAAAAGTTGAATAGACACGTAGACAGGAGTATTGATGGATTCCAGGAATTTATAACTCAATCCCGGAAAGAGGGTTCTTCAACTTGGTAAGTGCATAAGCTGAACCACCAGACTCAACATCCAACAAAGTCACTGTCGTCACGATTCAGATGGCATCGGCAGAGGCAGCACCTTCACAGCAGCTTCTCAAAGCAGCAATTCTCATAGTGTCAGATACAGCTTCAGGCGACCCAAGCACAGACAAATCTGCCGCTGCGCTGAAGGGGGTCTTCGAGACTGAGGGCGCTGGGAAGTGGGGAACGGATGAGATATCTGTCAACATTGTACCAGACCAGAAACAGCAGATCCAAGATGCTATCCTCACCTGGACCGATGACAGACACAATTATGTCAATCTAGTTGTCACAACAGGAGGTACAGGTTTCACTCCCAAGGACATCACTCCGGAGGCTATCTCACCACTGATTGAGCGACATGCTCCAGGACTGGTACATGGAATGCTCGCGTCGAGCTATCAAGTCACGCCATTTGCTATGATGGCAAGACCTGTCGCTGGAGTTCGAAACAAAACGATAATCATCACATTGCCTGGTTCACCGAAAGGAGCCAAGGAGAACCTACAAGCTATACTAAAGTTGCTTCCACATGCCTGCCTACAAGCTGCAGGAGAAGACTCGAGAACAGCACATGCTGGAGGTGTGAAGAAGCTCGAGCAGGACGCAGGTGTAGGACCTGGAGCAAGCCACGGAAATAGCCCTAGTGCTAAGGCTGATACTATTGCTGCAGTTGCCGCCTCCCAATCGGCAACCAATTCACACTCACACCCTCATTCCCATACGCATGACCACTCACATAATCATGCCCATGGTCACAGCGGTCATCAAGTACCAAAGGCTCACACAAATCTGGCAGAACGACCTCATCAATCCAACGACCCTCGACTTGGTGCCTCACACAGGGCTAGACAGTCACCATACCCCATGCTCTCTGTTGAAGAGGCCGTCCAGAAGATCCTTGAAGTCACCCCATCACCCATCCCGGAAACGCGACCCTTATCAACCGACCTTGTTGGCTGTGTCATATCAGAAGACATCCAAGCATCCGAAGCAGTTCCTGCTTACCGCGCCTCCATAGTAGACGGTTACGCAGTCATAGTTCCAAAGGAAGAATCCGAACGAACAAAACTAAAAGGCACATTCCCCGTTGCTTCAGTATCCCACGCACAAGCAGCATCCATACCACCACCTCTCCAACCAGGTCAAATAGCTCGCATAACAACAGGAGCCCCACTGCCCGAGAACGCAAACGCAGTAATAATGGTCGAAGACACCATCATCGCCTCCCTCACCAACACTCAACCTCCCGAAGAAAAAGAAGTCACCCTCCTCACCTCCGCCCTCAAACCCGGCGAAAACATCCGCGAACCAGGCTCCGATATCCCGCTCAACAAAACCATCCTCCGCCGCGGCGACCGCATCAGCCCTCTAGGCGGTGAAATCGGTGTCCTCGCGGCCTCAGGAACCCACACAGTCCCCATCTACCGCCGTCCACGCCTCGGCGTCCTAAGCACAGGCGACGAACTAACCGACACCACCCAACCCGGCCCTCTGCACAACGGCCAAATCCGCGACAGCAACCGCCCGTCCCTCCTAACCCTAATCAAGAACTGGAACCTCTGCGACGCAGTAATAGACCTCGGCATCGCACGCGACACGCCCCATTCACAACTCGAACAAGCCCTCCGCGACGCCTACCGCGTACACAACCTCGACATAATAGTAACAACAGGCGGCGTATCAATGGGCGAACTCGACCTGCTCAAACCGACTATCGAACGCACGCTCGGCGGCACAATCCACTTCGGCCGCGTCAACATGAAACCCGGCAAACCCACGACCTTCGCCTCAATCCCGTTCAAACCAACAGATTCCACTACCCGTTCCACCCGTCTCATATTCGCCCTCCCCGGCAACCCCGCCTCCGCCCTCGTAACAGCAAACCTCTTCCTTTTCCCCTCCCTCCAAAAACTCGCCGGCCTCCCAGATCCCAAGGGTCTCGAACGCATAACAGTCTGGCTAGACCACAACATCGCCTGCGACAAATCACGGCCCGAATACCACCGTTGCACAGTGAGTATGGACAAAGATAACGGGACGCTTGTGGCGGTCAGCACGGGCATGCAGAGGAGTAGTCGGGTTGGCAGTTTGGGTGGGGCGAATGCGTTGTTGTGTTTGCCGGCGAAGGAGGGCGGGTTGAAGGCGTGGGAGAGTTGTGAGTGTTTGCTTATGGGGGGTGTGTTGGGGTATTGAAAAGAGTGGGCAGTACAATAGAGTTGAGAGATCTAGTTACGTAGGAAAGCATGTCTGAGACACAGCCACAACCACATGAGGTTCTTCATACGGAGTATGTACTAGAGTACGTGATTCGCATGTATGTATTCAACACCAACCTCGCACACAACCGAACGCGGTTTCTTCAAAGTAGAAAGTTTATTACATCATAAATAAACTGAACGCTTACGTACTTTACAGTAGTGGGACGGTACAATACGTAGGCACGAGATGAGGCGGGATAGGATGAAACGAATTAAAGGAGGAAGAAGCCAGCCGCTACCTACGTACCACGTACTGATAAACTTAAGTATTCTAACGGTCATGGAGGTGTGTATCTATGTACGGGGTTCATATGACATGGCATGACACAACATCGCATTACATGGTACGTATATTACATGTGTGTGGTGCTATTATATTGATTAAATACCGTATGTAAGGTAAGGCATGTAAGTAAATATTAGGTGAGGACCTCCTCAAGTAAATACCTAAGAACAGGCGTTTCACACATAAGTAGGTACCAATAGAATGTCTACGTATCCTTTTTGTAGCATTCCGCAACGAGCCTTGATGAAGAGAGAGAGAGAGAGAGAATCTCGTCCCAATCCCATATCATATCCACACCAGTCGTGTAAGGTAAATATATATCTAACTTTTATGTTTTCAATGCTCTGAAACTCTTCCAACTCTTGCACCGCCTATTTCTCTCTAGACTCGGCGACCACTCTGATCACATACTTCCACTGTGTTGTGGTTTGACCATGGTTGATTTTGCTGGCACGGCCTGTTTGAACGAGCTTTACCTACATATGTATGTAGGTACTGTTTGCGAATTTCTTGTGACAAGTATTCATGTCATTGGATTGACAGAAAGTTCAGGACTTGAGCAACGTCGGTCGATAGAGAAATAATATCGGGAGAGTCAAGATTGGTGCTTGTGGTAAAGCCTTCGGGGGTCCTGTCCTTCGACTATTGGAACTCTTTTTTCATGCTGTGGAGCGAAAGGTCGACGCGATACAAGGATGACCCTGGCAACAGGTGAGAGAAGTTTGTGACTCAGTCAGGTGAGAAACGAGAGGCTTGGATTTTGCGACAGCGCAGCCGGAAAATGGAGGGTTTGTGGTGGCTCTTCGAAGAAAACCTGGTTTTTTGCGCTGCCTCATGATGAGTAGGGCTCGGAACGAATGGTGAGATTCGTATTTCGCTGCGCAATAGAGGTGATATTCCCTGCAAGACGAGGTGTTTCTGCCGTCAGCCCCAACCATGATTATCATATTTCTCTTGCCGATCCTGACTCTGATCCGCGCGCGGATCCCGGAGCAGATTCTGTGGATTGGGAGGAGGGACAGTGCTGTAAACGGTGGACGAGGGCAGCGTCATTCTTGGAAGCTCGAGCCTGTGTAAAAAATCAAAATCATTATTCAAAGTTCACAAACACAGAATGACGAACCATTCATTGTATGATCGGATGTCGTCCAGGGCTCAATAGGAAGTGGGCTGGACCAACCGGTTTTGGAACTCATTCATTCCGTACGGAGAAGGTTGCTGATATACTGTTGGTCCAGCGAAATAGTCGATACTAGCTGGGTGAGGCTCGCTGTTGCTGTACCGCGGATACCCGACACTGTGGAGAGGAGAGGTCACGATCAGCCTCGAATCGGGCTGCGTCCTTGAATTGCTGGAGTCCTTCCGCATGGATGCTGCAGTCGAGTAGGAACTGGTGAAACTGCTTCCATAGGGTATTGACGGAGGACTTTGCATTGCCGAGCTAGAATAGGAGGTGACGCGACTAAGATCGGGTGATGGCAGTGTGATCGATTGTGGCATATAGCTAGATTGAGTGTGTTGTGCTGGATATCGGTACGATCTCGGTGAGGCTGTCATGGACCTGCGGTCTGCTCGATAGACATGAGCGACTTGAATCGGGAATTCAAGCATAGAGAGAGCAGTCTGTAAGCTCATATCGTGGGGCATCGCTGTGCTTCTCTGCTGAATTAATTGACACACCTTTTCTAATGGTTCGAGAGACATATTTCCAAGATAAGCGCCATAGACTGCTGGAAACAACGGTTCTAGTACAAGAGCTAAGGCATAAAAATATGTCAACATAGCTAACGCACCCAGGTCTGAATCGCCAGAGGCTGGCAGGATCGTAGGTATCCAGAAAATCACAGATCTGAGGTGAAGCAGCTTCTCAAAAGCCTGGTCGGGACCTTGTATAGTGTAGAGCGCCTGTTGTATCTCTTGTGCATATTCAAGAACATCGTCCACATACAGTATAAGGTCGGGAAAGCTCTGAAGGCGCAAACGTAAAGTGTGCAGCGCGGATATCATTTGCTCGAGACGTGAAGCATCATCGTGCGCGGGCTCTTGGGGTGGAAGACCTGATAACGAGGGTGTTGATGGAGTTTTGATGCGTGCAAGCGAACACTGACTGTCGAGGAATGCTGCAAGTTCAGATTGATGCACCCATGGTCGCATAGCATTCGTGACCTACAACAGCTGTCAATTTAACGTGCACATGGGTAATACCACTTGACATACTGTGGAGATACCTTGTTGCAAAGAAACCCAGCCTCTCCTATCATAGTGTTAGCAATGATATCGATTGTTCCGGTAGAACAACATACCAATCTCTTGCTTGCCAAGAGAGAAGCATAGAGGCAGCTAAGATTGCTTCAGCGTTGTGTTCCGAAAAGGTGCTGATGGCCTCGTGCAAGCCTTTGATGGCAATGCTTCGATGGTGGTAGGCCAGGTCATCTGTGTCGCTGTTTTTGGTTTGCCAGGCAAGATGCGATGCCGACAGAGCTAGCAGTGCGTTCATCACAAAATCACTGGACATTGCCACTGATATCAGGCTGGTTAGGATTAGCATACGACTACTCAAGCTCGCTTTTGGAACGCATACTTTGACATCTTCAACGTCCAAGGCGTACAAGAGCTATACCGCCGTAGGTACATTTCCGAGGAAACTGTCGTTATGTGATGAATCAAACGTAAATCGATCGTCGAGAACCGAATCCAATATCCAGGATCGCTCTTTCGTAGCTCATTCAGCGGTGCTTCCCCAGTCAAACGCCACCTATCCAGTGCTTCCTGGAGTTGAGGTGAGGTCATCAGGTTTGAGTGATTAAAGCCTTTGGTAGGTTCTTCCCCAGCAGTAGACACATCGAGATAGTCGCATCTTGCAGAGTGCTTTGTGCAGTTTCGGCTGCACTAGATTTCAGCACCTAAAGCAGAAAAGAAGATGAGGCTAGCATACCATTGAGGAAACTGTTCGTCGCATCTGATGTGTCGTTTCTTGCAAGTACGGCAACCCTTTCTCGACTTCGTATGGCTCTTGCGAGGTGGTCCTCCTCCTGGTCCCGCCATAAGGATTGGTGCCACGACAGGGAATGAATGTTGAAAGTTTCTAGACTGAGTATCTGACGCAAGTGATGCGGTTTGAAGTTAACTGCATGAGCCGTGCTATTGTCGTCTTGCGTTCAATACCGTAACCCCAGGCTTGATCGTGAGGGTATGATACCTACTGATCGCGTGACAATGCTATTGTATTGTCATCTAGAAATTCCGAGCCTAGTCTCTCAGAGTCTATAATTCGAGTAAGTGCTGAGTGAGACTGTTTCTCAGCACGGATTGCCTGTGGTTGGCACAATCTATATGAGTACTTGTGTTCGACCAGGCTGTGAAGCAGATACAAGGTCATAATGGTCACAGTGAAGAGTATGCTATCCAGTCTGGGACAGACTCAAGACGGTCGAATCGTGCTAACAAAAACAGCTAAAGTCATCAAAGGGGAATCTTGTGGTAAGGGACTAGCCTAGTATGAAAGAGGTGGCAGTTATTTCTCATCAGAGAAATGCGAGCCCGATAAAGGCCAGAAATTGCGGCTGTGAGCTACGTCTTCCTCTATTCCACCTCAAGGGAGCAATATCTCGTGGAGGGGTTGCGGCGGGACCTATGGTGATAAGCCTCCACTGTACTTTTCATGAAACCATGCACGTTCAAATGCGGGAACCGTCAGAGACGAGGAGCAGGTGATGCCGGGTCATACTTAGGATGGTAAGAAGCAAAGTAGCAAGAGCAAAGGATGCTTCGAAAACTGCGAGTGAGTGGATCCCCGCGGAAGGATGTTCACCACGAAGGGCAAATCGGGAAACCAGGCAGGGTTTCGCGAGGACTGGTCGGAAAGAAGGTTAGGGCCATGCAGTTTGACTTACATGTAGCACTGTGCAGCCTGAGTCATGGAAGTCCTGCTGAGTAGTGCGTAGTATGTCCACTCGGGTAAAATGAAATGGTTGGCTGACGTCCATATTGCGGTACCTGAAGATAGGCAATGAAGCTCAGACAGCTTACTGCGGAAAGCACCCACGATCATCTGTACCGTAGGTACGCCGAACCAGGCAGTGGTCTCCCAATTAACTACCGCGTAAAGCAACACCTTCATCGTCCAACATAGTGTGCAGCAAGTGAGCTGGCGATGACCGAGTGGGTACAGTGCATCTGATTACGTGATGACTTGACAACCAAGATGTGAAAGCAGGTTGTACCTAACACAGTCAGCCATGTGTTTCGGAGCCCGAAGCCTATGATGTGCTCGCGACTAGCAAAATTCATCATGGGGCTGAGTTAGCGAACTACAGTAAAGAGTCAGGTGTAAGAACGTCTTGACCAAGACGGTAGGATTATGAGATGACGCATGTCGGTTGATCTTCCTGAAAATTAAGAGAATAATGGCTGCGAGGGGGGCGGGTGGAGAAGCTTCCGCTGCAAACACTAACGACTGACAACAACCTTGTATGTTTGGTACGATGGATGTTACGAAAGTACTCCGTACCGATAACGAGCAACGAGTAAAGTATTGTGTAAAGCCGATGAACGGAGTTAGTAGAGGCCGATCCTAAGAAAGTGAGCTGAGTTCTAGCAAGAGCTCCAATCCACTTCTGATGGTCCGAGATGTAAGTGAGTGGAATTATCGACGCCACCAGCCTGAGGTGAAGCTGATGGTCGTGATTCTGAACATCGGTCAGAGCACCTCAGTACCAGCCTGAAGAACGGCTTGGTTCAGCTCGTGTGGTCTGATACGCAATGTACTGTAGGTAGGCATGCAGGTTGGTCCTATCATAGCGTGGCGTTTGGGAAGACGTTTGACAGCATGCATGGTAATAAGAGTGCCCCGTCGTTCCCCACAAGCAGGCAGTCCGAGAACAAAAGGTCCAAGCACCAATTAGAGATCCAAGGCACCTGGACCCTCGCGTAATCAATACGACTAGGGCTGCAGCGGCACCAACGTGGAAATATTTTTCTGTACCAACCTGTCGTCCTTTGGCTCGAGGACCCCTACGATACTGGTCCATTCGACAACGATGAATAGGGGGGACATGCAGGATCGCGATGGAAAATACGGTCAGGCCAGACGTCGTCGGAGCTGACGGTCAAAGACGCAAATGGTTGATTACTATGCTTCGTCAGCTCAATACTCGGCACAACTTTGAAGGACGAACTTTTCCCGACGGCTTGCTTGGTGGCATTTTGCGCCTACCAGAAACTGCTCTAGTACGAGGCATGGCTGCGGAGATAGAATAACTAGTTGACAGCAGACTGGTTGTTGCCGCAGCCATTACGCGTTAGTCGCGATTAGACTTGCTGTTGGCGAGCATTGAGTTCTGATTCCGATAATCGATAAGCGAGAATCCATCCTCGTGTCAGGTTCTGGTGGATACGTTGATTAATCCCAAACTCCATTGTACGAGTGCGGTACTTGTGAGGTTGGCGATCGAGATATTTGGCAGGATGGAGGAGACACTGTGCTGGGACCCAAATCGGCTGCCGAAAACGGTCGGCTGACCAACTTCGTCGTCGCTGGTGTTGATTTACCGTATTTGGTGCTTCAATCTTGGAACGGTCGCCTACAGTAGTTTGCACAATGGTCTCGCATCCGTCAGGCAATGCGGGTCCCCTCGTATATCGGACAGAACGTCCGAATGGCGTGCCGGCATATCGTTGGCGGAGCTGGACTGGGGTGTTATTTCCGCCTTACTCAAGCAGCTTTCTCGAGGTCACAGCAGAGGGGTACGAAGGCAATCAAGAAGCACAAGTCGTAGAAAAATCACAGTGGATAGGGAACTTATTCAGATATGCTTCCGCTTTCTTTCTTATTCTCAGCACATGCACCACAACCAGTCATCGCCAAGACGTGTCGGTTGTCTGTTCCCGGTGCTCCATGATCGTGGGCTTTTCCTTCCTCATCCGTTCACTCATCGAATACTTTGTAGCACCCACTCATTTCAATCACCGCCGATGGTCGGTGCCCCCGGCGCCATACTATGCTGATGCTGATGCTAACTATGTACTGCAAGAACGCTCACACAAGAATCACTATCTAGGGACTATCTACCTGCACCAGCGCTTCATACTACGCTATTAGTTTGCGCCTGCCTCCATCGGCGCTCGGTTTGAATAGACTCTGCTTGTTGACTTCAGGAACGCCCATTCATATGCTAAATTGAATATGCGTTCTTCAACTTAGATTGAACCTGTGGTGGCAGGCTGGATAGAAACGAAGCGAAGTTCGGAATCATTTGCTGATAGCCAGAGAGGACGTGACTGAAGCTCTGTCTGACTTCCGCGAATTCGTGCTCGCGCTGCTTGTAGGGAAATTGTGCAATCGCTGTGAAATAATCCGACATTGAACCTTCCATAGCCTGCGGGTTCTGTTGGATGAGGTTGTTAAATCCGAGAAATGCGCTGGCCTTCTCTTCCGTGCTGGCCACCTTAGACATGCTGCTGAGAAAAGGCTCCGCCATCTCTGGAAGATGCGCCGCCATCTGTTCGGGACATGCCAAGCCCATACGTCCCAGAGTAATGGCTGCGTTTTCGCTGGCACCGTCTGGCACTTCCTCGTTTTGAACAATCTCGATTAACGGCCGGTACAATGGCTCCACGTACGGTGCGAATTTGGCACCTGCACGAGCGGCAATCTCACCTGTCGACCAACACACGTTGATCACTACGTTGAATGCCGTGTCCGAATCTTCGTCCTTCATCTGGTTGAGATCGAGTTGCTTGATGAGTAATGGCATCAGTTTCGGCAAATGACTTTCCAGGGTCCCGAAAAGCATGATCGCGCAATCTCCGACAAGAGCATATGCTGATTGTCGAACGTCATCGGTAGGATCCTCCATGCAGAATGATAAGAGATCATAGAACTGCGGCTGAGTATTGAGCACAAGCTGGCTTGACTTGGCCGGATCAATAGCTTGAATGATCGCTGAAAGGAGGTCAAGAGCTGTGACAATGAAATCCTTATCTGGATGATCAGCCGACTGTCCAGTGTTGAATGCCATGTACTGCTGCAATGAAGAGAAAACCAACTTGATACATCGGTCAAATATCGGGTCAGCAAAGGCTGAGAAGTTGGCCCCATATGCCATGGCAACATAACTAAGACAGCCCAGCAACGGGAACATCTCGCGGGATTGATCGTCGATTTTGTTCCATCGGTTGATCAAGGTTGGCATCAGCAGCTGGATCAACTCTGGCTTGGCCATTGCTGCCCCGACGCTGTCCGCCAGAGTCTGAAGGCAGTCGTACAAGATGTACATATTCTTGTCCTTGTATCGTT
>Ga0181467_100528_pt2 | contig 17326 bp, 23 predicted proteins | sample InSIn5gowninarea_2_FD_119079 | JGI IMG/M metagenome (GOLD analysis project Ga0181467, IMG submission 119079) | Clean room microbial communities from NASA Spacecraft Assembly Facility at Jet Propulsion Laboratory, Pasadena, California, USA -... ... | reverse complement strand
CCCCAAGTGCTTGTGTTTGTGCTTGTTCCATCCAAAGCCACCTCTCTTCCAATACTCAACGTAGCAAACAAGAATCTTAACGTACAAATATCTATTGAGTCACCGAACAGCTTGCTTGTTCCGTTCTCAATTACTTGTCATGTCTGACTCCAATTACCTGCCCGGCAGCCGAGCCATCAAGATTCCTCTTTCACGAATGAAGCACAACGAGTACACGACTCCTTCACGTCACCGCTCTAATCGTGATGACTGTAGCACAGAAAGCTCAGATGCATATTCATCAGCGGCTTCAGCCTCCTCGTCTCGAACTCGAGAGACAGTCCTCCTCAATACTCAAAGGACCATTGCATCCCCAGCCAACCTCCAAGCCGCAGCGTCCACATACTCTACCCCTCAACAACCGACTCAAAGGAAGGACAAACACCGAGCATCGGATTCCGATGTCCCACCTCCAAACTCAGTGCCCGCAAGAAGACTGAACATCTCCTCCGCTCACACTTCTCCGCTGAGCCCGAGCATGCTCTCCTCATCGTCGTACAAGTCGATCAACCTAAATACCCACATGTCTGGAGATCGAGACGAACCCACAAGAATCATAACATACACAAAACACAGCCAGGGATTCACATGGAATGATGAGTTATTCTTACCCAGCTATTTGATTGGAAGAAGGTACGGTGGGCGTGGTTCCGCACGAGCGAGAAGGAGGTGGGGTGGTGGTTATGACGAGGAAGAGGATGATGAAATGGACGGTGTTGGTGACTTTGATGAGGACGCGGATATATGTCCAGTTATGGACATTTTCGTTACGGACGAAGAGGCTGCAAGGCTGTTGCCATAGGCGTGACAATGGAAGAGTACAAAGCGCAGGATTACGTTCACCATTCTCGATTCGGATCAAACTCTTTTTGAACATTTTATTCTCTGTGAGTTGGAGTTGGGGGAGAGTGTTGGACCGGGTAATAAGATGCTCTTTGACACGATGATCAAGCCATCAGGGGAAAGGTGTTTTCGGAAAACGGAACATGCATAATTGTTGATTGCGTGAGGTCTATTGGGTTAGGTGTTGTTTGTTTTTCAGGGCATAATGAGGCAAGGCAATCATGGAACAAGCAGTTTCAAATGGTAATCACTGGACTGGCAAAAAGGTGTTAGGGGATTTGATAATTGCAGATACATAATAGAGCTACTCTTCACTCTGGTCGACCATCCAGCACCTCTTCTGCGCCAGATAATTCTCATCCGTCTTCTTAACATGTTCGATATTCGCCCAGGGGATCGGACAATGGTGTTGGAGACGATTCGATCAGGCACTCTTCAATTTTGTGCCTTAGATATGACATACAATGGCTAACATGATCTCGAAGCCCAAAGACATGTGAGATACACCCGCATAGCTCGACCATGGCAGCCATGTCTTTTCAGTCATCGCACTCAGACTCTCAACACGATTCGAAAGCGACTGAAAATCCTGTTGCCTCATTTCAAATACAGGTACATCGCTGACGATCGACGGTAGAAGACTCTATGGTGCTTGAGCTATCTCATCGCTATCAGCATTCAACGTCGAAAACAGCATCCTAATTCTGTGAGATCAGCAAGATGAGCTCCAACAGTGGACTCAAGCCTTCTCAGCCTGTGAGGCTAGTTGCAGAAACTTGCGCATCACGAGGTACCTCGAAGCTCCCGACACCGGCTAAACGACACGCTGACGTGTTGGTGGAAGTGCTGCTGATCGTTCGAAGCCCGATAGACTCGTCACTGCCACCGTGACTTGCCTAGCACTCATCTCTTGCAAGCTGTCGTTGTCACGAACGTTGTTGAGGCACAGGGTACTTGTGGGCAGTGGGTTGCTTTGATAGCGAGTGAAACACAAGAAGTCAAATAATATAGGGCTGATGATCGGCCAAACACCCTCACATACCACTGGTGTCACGTCAATTTACCACGTGTCAAGACAGTTCACGAAGTGAATATTATTGTCAATGATCACAACTTCGAGGACAAAGCCAGCCCGACATTGAGGTAGGAGAGTGACAATCTGGACTCCGGTCGGTCGCATATCTTTCCTTTCTCGCTTCATCAGATTGTTGCGCTCCTTCCAAAATACGGATTGAGGCAACGCTTGTTTGAACAATTTCCGCGACGACAGTAAACGTTGTCTCTGTCACTCCCATGCGCAGAGTGCTTTCCACTCTTCTAAGTCATCAGTGAAGCACATGCTTGCGCAAACAAACTCCTGGAGAGATCACTTGTTGCGCTATCAAAATGTCACCTACGCGACGGGACATGTTTGTCACCTCCGTTGTTTATAAAAGGATTTGTTCTTCCACCTCTTTCAATCTTCCAAATACTTTACAGCCTCCTGTGAAATCTCAGACAACAAGTGCCAGCTCAATCAAAACAACCAAGTGGCCTTTCAGGAGAGTCTTTTATACAACAACACTACATATTTGATATATCTTTCTTCTACAACACAACCAACCATCATGTCAGCTCAAGACATAACATCTCGAGCAGGTCTGCCGACTACAAACTTCCGATTTCTACGTGTTCGAGGAGCAAACCCAGCGCACACTTATGCAAAACCGGACATAATTAGTATGCCAAGATCGAGCCGCAAGCAGTGAGTTATCCTCTTCTCTCAGGTCATGCTTTACTAACAGGGCACAGCTTGCTATTCGGCTGTTACACTCAGGTATGGATGGAGTCGACAAACGGTCCACCTCAGCTGTTACTCAAGCACAACGTTCCCATCAACGCTCTGATGGCGATCTCACCAGTGATCAGAGAAGCGATCGAGTCAAGTCCTTTCAAAGGCCACTCCGAATGCCTAGATCGCATTGTACTACCAAATGGTAACGTTCAAGCCTACAAGATCATTTTCAACGGGCTCAACAGCGCCTATGATCATGGCTCCCTGAACACGATCAAAACATAGTACATAGCACCACTCTATCACTACTACAATATCATCAACGTTGCGACGCAGCTTGGTATTAGTCACACTGCCGAGCAGATGCAACGAACGTTCGATGACCTCTCGCATCGTTCGCAAGGAAAGCAGTGCGTAATTGACCATAACGATATCACCGCCGCTTATCGGTTCTGTCCTGTTGGTCATGAGCTTCGAAAGGTGGTTGTCGAGAAGGCAGCGCGTGGTATTGCAGAGCGACAGCTCTATGGCCGAATGGCAGGCAAGGTCTACGAAGCTGAGGAACAGTTTCCTGAATTTGCGGAAGATCTGTACTTCAGAAAGGAAGAACTCTGGGCGGAAGAGAGTTGAAGTAGCAACAAAGGAATGGACTGCTGGTTGAATACCTCGGCGCGTTTGAGCAGTGGACATGCGTATGGAAATGCAGACGGTCTGTGGTAGGCATCTAAAACATCGACGATCGACCCAGTACATGCAGGTGGAAATTTCAGGAATGTCAACACCAATGTATGGTACACTTGCACTTGTGATTAGCGAGGCAGTTCGAAGTACAGAATACTTTGAGCAGTAAACAGGGGTGATTATCTTCACCATTGTACCAATGGACTAGGCTTGGCAGACCCTCCAAGTGACAACATTCTACTCAATGCCTGAGTCTACGATGCGATCGCCATTGTTCACAACCGAATCCCTGCCTCCTTGACTAGAAAGCGAAGTAGATCGGTAACCTAGTACATACATGAACCAATGCGCACCTGCGCTGTGTACTCGACCGTACAATACTGTACCACAGTTGACCCCTTTTTCTCTTTATCGCGCAACTTCCTCCTTCGAGCTTACTGACTACAAACAACGAACGCTGTCTGGACTTTGCTTTCTTCCTATCCCAAGTCTTCGGCTCATGTCTTTGTTTCCAGAAAGTCGCCGCTATGCCTTCCAATAACGACTAAGCTCTGCGTGTGAGGAGAAAGAACGGTTGTTTCTTACCAACTTGACTAATTGAATGCAACATACTTCCTTTGGGATGAAGTGCTAGGCCTACGTGCTCAAAATACCGATATGCCAACACGACCGGGCAACACAGTAGGATCTGTCTGCTTGCTTGGAGTATTAGCACATGTGCTGCTGGTGCTAAGAGTGAAGGTAAAGCAAGGCGCCGCAAGTGCTATAGCATCATCCGGCAAACACCACAATCATTGAGGCACTTGGATTGTTTGGGTAAGCACAATCGATGTATGTGCTAAACTCATGATATCCAGGCTCGACAAACTCCAAGCTCTTCTCGTCTTCTCTTTGCAAAAGACGTTGATATCCAAATACTCCAGGAAGATGGACACAGTTCCATTCACAGACTACAGGAACAGGAGTGAATAACAATAACGCGACCTTCACTCTTAGCACCAGCACGATCCCTCTGTCTTTCACAAGCTACAAACGCTCTCGCTACATAAATACATGATGGAATCCTACCCATCTACAGCTCAATCATTCGCACACAACTTTGAGTCCGACCGATCTCGTCAGCGATCACTCTCAACGACCAAAACAAAATCGACAATCCTGAAATCACGCAATCCACACGCCAAAGCGATATCGTGAAGATGGCTCCATTACGAGTTTTACCCGCTGATCCCAATGCGCCAACAAAGCCGATGCGAATTAACATAATGACAGAACAGGAAATCAGGAAGTAAGTCCTAAGCCCCTATGCACCGGAAACACGATGTTCTAACACAGCCCAGTCTGAGAAGAGGCAATCTTGTCGATGTCCTCATCTACCAGCCCCATCACCCACCACAAAAGATCTTTGAACACATGAAGATCCCACTCAAGGCACTAGCTGTGGTCAGCCCAGCCCTACACGATGCCATCGTTCTACACAATCGGACAACAAACGCTCGTATCACCTCAGTTCATCTACCATATGGTGATCTCTACGCCTACAAGTGTGTCTTAGGTTGGATTCTAGACATCATCGCTGCTGGAAAGCTTATACGAATCCAAGGAATCTCCCAAGCTCGTCTCCTACGGTACGATCGAATTCACCATATTGCGGTGAAGCTTGGTATTGGTTTCTTGAAGATGGGTATGGTGAACAGAATCAATGGCATACTCTACAGAGCATACCAATCTGGCTTCATCTTGGATCTGGACGAAGTCTATGAGATCTATATGAAGCTCACGAGCAACCATCCACTTCGGCATCTGGTCTCGCAGGTATTGACAATTGCCAACCATTATCACCACATGGACCCCAATTTCTGCGCAGCTCTCGCACAAATGGCGGCGAACGTACCTGCCTTGTCCTACGATCTCATCACATACTACAATGCTGCATGCGAGAATGCTCAAGGTACTGCTGATCACGACGTCGAAGATCGTCCAGTCGCTAGTAGTCCTACCAGTTGTCACGCCGCTGATGATTATGATTTCACTACTCATACATTCATCGCTAGGGACCATGCTGTTGGCGAATCCATCGACGCTGAAGCTGAGCCATCCACTAGATCTCATGAGATCCGAGCTTTCAATCCTCTTGTGGTTGGCCACGACGTGTGAGCAAGTGTGTCTTAGTTATCTAGCCAAGTACGGAGCCTGACAGAACGCTTCCGTGCGTGAATTTGGAAAAGAAGATGAATCAACGGCAAGAGTTGTTAGCGGCAGCAACGAGAGATGTATGAGGATGAACAAACGTGTTGGTCACAGGTCAAGAAACAAGAAAGATTATTTTCCTGCACGCAGAGCTGTCGACCTCCACCAGCCAGTCAGTCAGCCCGGCCAGCGCTCACGAGTGCACCGCACGCGGGGAGAGGAAAAGAGGGGGTGTGGCGGAAATGGCGAGTGCTGCCCGAACCAAAGGTCTGCTAATACCATCTTTACAAAGCCTAAAACGTACGATAGTCATTCATTCATGGAGAGAAGAGGAGAGGAGAAGTAGGAAAAGAACATATAGCATGTCTTTTTGCTCCTTTTCCAGTCAGCGACTTGGGTAAATGTCAAGGCTTGTGGTGTCGTGTTGGGCATAGCAGTTGACTTACTTTACGTAGTAGGTAGCACGGCATGGACTATTTTCTATTCTCTATGCGAAAAGCTCTCTTCTGATCTCGTTCCTGGCTACTGTAGTCCCACAGTATCCCTCTATAAGTACGTAGTTCCTTTTCTCTCGCACACCTCCTGACATACTCAACCTAGATAGGTGGGTTTGTGATATGCAACTACTCATCTTATTTATGCGCTATCATTCTATCGGTACTATACGTATCTGCGTCTATTCAACAACACCCACCATTCATTGCTGCAGTGCTTCCTCTTTCTCAGTCCTAGATGAAGTACTGTTTTATCCGTAGAACATGACTGTCCTGCCTTGCTGCCAATGTGGCTAGACGAATTCATCAATCAACGAGCAGTATGTCTCGTGTTGCTTATGGTGTTGGTTTTGCGGATGCGGAGTGTTTGGTATTGTCTTCTGGGATGGTGTGTTGTGTTGATATCGAGAGATGCGTTAGGTCGGGTTGGGTTGGGTTGGGTCGAAAGCTTGAAGCGACAGATGAAAGTTGTTGAACGAGCATGAGGACAGGAGGTGGGTTTGAGTCCGTTCGTTGAGGGGACGTGAACGTTGGTGGGTGATGAGGATGCTGGTGAAGTTGAAGAGTGACGACATTGCCACGTCTTTGAGGAGGGTGATGTCACGACCTGTAGATTGGGATCAAGCATGGCACGCAATATGTGGTCGTCAACCAGATTTGATGTATGAGCAAAATTTCTTCTGGTAAACGGCAAGTACCTGCCACCAACACCTTGTGGGCATCTCGATCACAGCTGTCCACCAGTCCAGTATTCAAAAGGTACTGAGAATCCCGGCATATCGGGTATGTCGAGCATATCAGCAGAAAACGTGTCGTCTATCCAGTCACTCGTGTTTCCGGGTGGAAGAACTCCGTATGATGTTTGGGCTTTATTGAGGCTCATTTGCTCTAGTGGAGATAGATGTTGAGTATTCACATCTACCTCAACGACTTCAGAGACTTCGGGTGATTCCTCCTCGGGTGATGAGGACGCTGCATAATCTAGCAGGCTCCAGACAAGCCATCCGTTGACTTTGGGTCTTCTGGTGCCGTGACGGGTGTCCAGAGATCTGGGTAGGATTTCGGCAAGTTTTGTAAGTTTGCTTTTCTGTGAAGGGATTAGATTGACAAGCTGAAGATTGAGGTACAGATCATACCGTATGATTGAGGTGATTCCACCTTGCTGCCAGCTGTCCTACGAAACTTTCACATTTGTCGAAGTTTTCGATTGCTTTGGCGGCAAGGTTTTCGTCTTTAGAGAAACTGAGGAAGAAATTCACTGTTGCTATGACCGAAACAAGATGGGCAACAAATGGGTCGGATGGGTGCCATTCCTTCTCTTGGCAAAGCTCGACAATTCGAACAATCCATCTTGAGTGAAGAATGGCTTGGTCAATAACATTTTGCTGGAAGGATGGTGGTCGTACACTTTGTTGGTCATTCTTTCGGAAGAAGTGAAGGAAGGGATGGTTAAGAACAGCTTGAATACCATGGTACAACATCTGCGACAAGATCCAGTGCTCCCAGTAGTGCTTGCTTTGAGCGATGTCTGTCCTTGATCGCTCATCAAACCTTACAAAGTCGAACCGATGCTTTTGCGGAAGATGACACTCAAATTCGAAGATTTGCGACTTAATCTGTAGATATGCTGATTGTGATTGCCAGGCTTTCTCGCGAGTTTCCAAACGAATCTGTTGGAGATATGCCATCAGGTCACCCCAAATGGACACCAATTTTAAGACATGCGAGCCAATACCAGGATCGTGTATATGATGAAGTGGGTCATCGTCCTTGTCATATCGCTCTCTAGCAAGCGATGACGGCATGACAAAGTTTGACATGTGTGTCGGAATGTCTGGTAATATTGTGGCTTCTGGCATAGCTCGCACCATGTTGAAACTACTGCCATATGTACGATCCAGATAGAATAAGGACCAGAGACATCTAGCAACCTCATCTTGCCTCAACGAGCCACTGGTTTTTGAGTTCATGGTTAAGATGTTGGTGCAGAGAGCATACCGTGCAGCAACACCAATTGACATCAGAGCAGATGCTGCTCTTCCATCTGCGAAGACATTGTCAGAGAGGATAGATGCTATCAAGTGAATTGTACTGACCCAGGATATCAGCGTAGCAATTCAGACACAAGGCCTGTAGCATTTCAACCGACCTGACAGGTGAAGATATCTCTGCGAGTAGCGAGCGGCGCGCCGCGTTGGTGTAGAAAGAAGCTGCACTGTCTCGGGTGCCATGAAAGAAAGGATGGTCTGAAAGTCTGACAGCTAAACCAAGAAAGACCCATAAAAGGGCTCGAGGGAAGGCTAACATCTGTGAACGAAGTCGATTCTCTTCGAACACAAGACAACCAACGGTGCAGAAATTCTGAGTGAAGACATCAGCCAGCGCGGCAAGCACATCTCTGGGAGGTATAGGTCTTGTGGAATGGTGAGTGGGAGAGCTTGATGCAGGTAGGCCGCTTACCTGTGGAGAGGATGAAATGTGGATTGTTCTGGGCTTGAGTGTTCATGATCTGCCATGCCACTAGAAAGCTCCGATGTAGGTTCGGCGAATATGGATGTTGACAATGACATATTTCTAGTCGAAGAACGGGCAGCTGGCTGAGTGGCCGAAAAGAGGCTATAGGTCGGATTAGGTGTGTTGCAACGAGGCGTCGGTTTTGAACTGACCTCACAAGTTCCTCGATCCGACCCATGCGCGATGCCAAGACATCGACCTGGTCGCGGTGTGCATACTGTAGTGATCCGGGTCAGATGTTGGTCGATGGGACCAAGCAGGAGAAAGAGGAAGCCGTACGAGAGAGCTGTCAGCATTACTGGCTTTCTGTATTCGATAGTCATCTGAAGGTTTGACGTATGTACAAGGCTGGTTTAGTCGGCTGCAGAACGAACAGACGGGCCGTTCGCCAGGACACTTGGACTTCTTCCTCCTGCAAGCGCATCAGATTTGCTCGCGAAAATAGGTTCGTCTTCAGCTCACCTGCATGGTTCACAAGCTTGGCGGGCTCGAGGTCGTCCTTCATCGCTCATTCTGTGCTAGAAGATGTTGAGGCCAACAGCTGCGGCGGCGATGACCAACATCAGTATGACGATACCGAGGCTAGGATTGACCAAGGCTCGTTGTCTGAAAGACTGAAGGCATGGTCTTGCTTTGTGAAAGATTGAAGGAAGTACTTCGATTTGTCCTTTTCAGGTGTCTAAATAAGCGAAGTGTCGCCGATGTGGAAGTGGGGTACTCCTCGGAACCATCCCATAACATACTTGGTAGCCAGGTATCGCACTGCTCGACCACACTATCATTCATGTTGTACACGGAAGGTATCAATGGGATGCGAGTACAAGGATCTAGCGACAATCGTGTATGCAGTCATATACTTGGTGTTCAGTGTGTTCGGCAATAGACAAGATATTCATGATCTGTTCCGTCCTTGTAAAATGTGCAGCAAGCAACACGAACTTCTCCATCCAATGCATACAAGTCCCCGTGATAAGGCAAGAACAACAACTCCTCGTGCATATTGGAGGACGGATGCCATCCATTCTACCTGAACATACGTACGTTGAACTTTTTCAACCACCATGTGTAATGCTCTGCCACTATCCTGTACTCTTACCAGCAAACGATTATACGCCTCCTGGTTAGACAACATCTGCGTCCTGCTCTCGTAAGCACAATGCCGGTCCGTGTTCCGGGTTTTATGCTTAGGCTCGCCTTATCAATATATACACTCATATCAACGTTGGAAAATTTCTAAGCCAGACGGAGCGTGATCCTCCAATCGACCGTGCCCACAACCACTCCATTTGTATGCATGTCCCGATGGATTCGAAGAGACGATGAACCCAAGTATAAAGCATGGCATCGCCAGAGTTTACATGAGACGGAAATGGACAGCAACGAAAAGACTGTTTTCCAGCGACATCACCGACAATATCCGGTACTAACCGAGGTCGATAATTTCACAATACTATCACCATCAAATCACAATACCCGGAAAACCAGGAAGACCATTCGACTTGATATTCACACAAACAGAGCACCCTCTGCACCATGACCAACTCGAAATCCAAATTCTCTCATCTAGAGCTTGCACCAATTGATGAGGTGTTCGCCCTTAACGCCGAATATCTGGCTGACTCGGACCCTTCGAGAGTGAATCTGGGAATTGGTGTCTACCGTACTGATCAAGGAGACCCATGGCCGCTTTCATCAGTTGCAGCTGCCGAGAAAAGGTTGGCAGATGGTGGACTACTGTCTCGACACGACTACCTTCAAATCCGGGGCGATCCTGCCTTCCTTGATCAAGCCCGTCCACTAATCTTTGGCAACTGCGGAAAAGAGTCAAACGACGAATCTACCGACCAGGCAAGGATAGCATCCTTACAAACAGTTTCCGGCACCGGCGCGAACCATCTTGGTGCCCTATTCCTGAGCAAATACGGCAACGCACGACGAGTCTGGGTATCCGACCCAACATGGGGCAACCATTTCACAATCTGGGATTTAGTCGGCGCCGAAGTCATGACATACCCCTACTTTGATGCAACCAACAAAACCTTCAACTTCGATGGCACCATGGAATGTCTAGAAGCGAATGCCCGGCCAGGAGATGTGCTTCTCCTTCATGCATGTGCGCACAATCCAACCGGTGCTGATCCCACCAAAGACCAATGGAAAGCTATCGCGCGTTTATGCGAGCGGAAAAGCCTCTATCCATTCTTCGACCTTGCCTACCAAGGCTTTGCATCCGGTAACCTAGACGAAGATGCATGGGCTATCCGATACTTCTTCAACGAGACTTCAGTCTCCGAGTTCTGCGTGGCTCAATCATTCTCCAAGAACTTTGGTCTCTACGGTCAACGAGCTGGCGCCCTTCACATGGTTCTTAGCGAGCGATCCACCCACCTTAGAGCGGTTGTCATCTCGAATATGTGCCACCTAATCCGAGGAGAATTCTCAATGGCTCCACGAGGAGGAACTGATCTAGTCAAAGAAGTCCTGTCCGATTCACAGCTACGTCAGAACTGGCTTCTCGATCTAAAGAAAATGGCCAATAGGATGAAGAGCATGAGGCAAGCACTGTACAGTGAACTCGTCCAATTAGGTACACCAGGTACATGGGAGCATGTCACATCACAGGTAAGCACCATATCCTATCTTGCCCCTGTCAATATCGAAACTGACGCACAATACTCCAGATTGGCATGTTCTCATACACAGGCCTAACAAAAGCACAAGTCATGGCGATCCGACATAAACATCATATATACATGCTCGGGTCCGGCAGAATATCCATCTCCGGCTGTAAGTTTGTGCACCAGTATTTACACTTCCCGATTGCTAATAACGCATAATAGTGAACAACGCTAATGTCGGTCGTGTTGCGCATGCCATTGACGATGTGGTACGAACAGTCAACTAAGACATCATTCGTCTTCAGCATTCACTCAAGAACCCTCACAATCCACAAAACTACCTGGTTGCTGCAGCACTCAATGCGACACTCCAGTCCACGCCTCTCACCAATGCAACGAAACTCCGCAAGTTATCGTCTTGCATACTCCTTCCTCCACCGTGGGACACAAAGTTCGGAACACGGGAAAATACCGCATCTCTTGGCACCATCTCCACAGCCCGGCCCGGTCCAAAGTAGTGCAGCCTTCCTTGTATCAACAATCCATATCCAGCAATTTCTTCTCCCCCAGCAAAAGCAAAAGGTGAATACAGTAGACATCATAGAACAAGCATAGAAAGCAGCCTCGATCTAGATCTTTGCCATCATGGCGGAGAAAAAGAATGATGGAAGATAAAAGACGAGTGTTCGGAATATGTACTTCACTCCCGCGTTCATACGTATGTGTGTATGTACTCTGCATTCTTGCGGAGTTTGGTTGGTGGATTCGAACGCTTGGTTGAGCAAAGAAAGATACATATGTATGTAGGATATGTACTTGTTCTAGCACCAATTATCGTCACGAATTTCTGCATCAAGAAGACATGGAGAGATTCTCCACTGGAAATGTTAATAAGTACCTAACTTTCCGCTTCTCGTCTCATCTCATCTCATCTTGCTACTTAGTATACCGCTTCCTTTGTTCTCGCTCCGTACGTACGTAGAAATCTCTTGCTGCATTCCCGTACTGTCCAACTCCATACATATACATACACAGCTTCACACGGTACGTATGTCTGTTTAGGTAGGTAGGTAGGTACTTGACCTCCTTCTCTTCACTATCCTATCCTATCCGTGTTGAAACGTATGTAACTCTGCACCTCCGCACACCTTGTACGTAGACCGTAGTACTCCGGAATCCAATACGTTTCGATTCGTAGTTTCGGACGCGAACGTGCATATGGATTTATGGTCGTGGTTTATGTCGAGCTCTTTTCGGCTTCTCTTGTATGTTGTGTGAGTTGTTTACGGTGCATGAGATGCTTTGTTCGTTCTTCTCGTTGATCGGGGTTGGTGCAATGTGTGGTTGAGCGTAATGTTTTGGTGAAGATATCCGTAGAGATCCGGATTTGATGGTCTATCTGAACCGATAGAGTCTCAAAGCATGAGGGACTGAGCTTGCCAAATGCTTGAGCTAATATCGAGAAGGTACTGCCATTCAACTGCCACTCGATGTCTGACCAGAACTTGACTACCTTGCATATGTGTGGCGAAGGACTTGAGGCGTAGGCTTGCACATCAAGAATCTTGAGTTTCCTGGTTGTTCCCAAATTTGAATGTTGATGCTCCTCCTCTTCGTATTGTAAAGTTCTCTTGCTCAGATTCTTCTGGAGTTGTTCCAGTATTGCTTGAAGTGCCGTTGACCACGTCTCCGTTCTTTTGTACCTTCTTGGGCTGCTTTGTTCGATTTTGATGAGGAGCAGCGGCGGCTTTAACTTTTGGCTTATTCATTAAGTCCTTCGTAAGTTTCTTGGTGTCCTCGTTCCGCCAAACATCAGCAAAAGCTCTTACACCGGCCTCAATTCCATCTTCGATGCTGCGATTTTCCCAGTACCGCATGAGCGACTTCTGCGCTCTGTATGTCGAGGCGTTGATTGACATGTCCGCCATATACTGCTCACGTACAACTTCCAGAGCCCGTTTCGAAGGAGTGAGCTTTGTAATGAGACCCGCCTGCAGAGCTTCTTCGGCTGTCCAAGCCTCTCCAGTTAGCATGAGATGTCGAGCACGTCCCCAGCCGACAATGTCGCACAAGAGACGGGCTTCAACCACACTGGGAATACCGAGCTTCACCTCAGGCATACTAAAAGATGACGGGGTGGATGCTATACGTATATCGCAAGCAGCTGCCATTTCAAGTCCTGCGCCAATACATGGTCCATCAATCTCAGCGATGACTGGAGCCGGCAGATCTCGAATTGCAGTACACAATCTGGATATGGTTCTGATGAAAGCTTCGGCTTCGTCGGGTGTATTGAGACTCGCCATTGTCTTTACATCGGCACCACCACAGAAGACTGCTTTCCTTGGCGCTTGGTTGTTGGCACTTGACAAAATGACACATGCCAGCGTCTCAAATCTCGCAAGAGCTTGAAACACAACGGTCAGATCAGTCATCATTTTCGTGCTCAGGGAGTTGCCTTTTTCCTTCCTGTCAAATTTGACTCTTACCGAGAAGTCCTTGCCGACTCTTGTTGCATTCTGAATAGAAATCCCTTGGCCAATTTCAACAGAATTACGGTGACGCACGTTGTGACGTGCAGGCATATGCTGCAAGTAGTCTTGAAACTGCTTTTCCACATTTTCAACGGTCAATACAGTTTCTGCTGGCAGAGATCCACCCCCTGTACTTGAAGCTTGACTCGCATCCTCATTGGTTGCGTCTATCGCCGTATCAAGAGTCTTTGAAATAGGTGTGCCCATTGAATGGTCAAGTGTTGTGGTCTGAACAGCATCAGACTCGTTGACTTGTTCCAGGAGTAGCAAATCGTTAGGCGAAGGTGTTTCTTCACCCTCGAAACTTCGTAGTACACCATCCGTATCTACATGAGGCTGACTGCTAGATGCTTCGTGGGTGGCATCGTTGTTTGAATCATTGGCAACACTATCAGTAGCATTGCTGGCAATGTCTTGAGCAGATGTCTGCTTGGTTTGACCTCCGACGTGTCCTTTTGTCGTGTCTGTCGATGCATGTCTCCTTGTAGTTGAGCCGAATCCTAGTCTACAGCTCAGTGATACGCCTGATGCGGAAGTTCTTGGTGTCAATCGCTGGTGCCAACGGCATGTCGAGCTCAGGGCTCGGCATTTCCTAGCTCGATAAAGCGGTATGGCATTGGCTGCTTGTGTTGACTGTCTGAAGAAGGAGTGTGCCTTCATGTTGTCCACCTGGGATGTAGATCCTTGGCGAGCTCACGTTGGGCGTCGAACTTGACAGAGTATGATAGTAGGTGAGATGGATTGATGAATAACCGGCCATCAACAACCAGGAGAGTTGGAGCCTCGGCAAAGGACTCCTAGAAAGGCAGGTTTGCCGCGGCAGACATAGCCAATCTCGGTGAACTTGCCTGCTAAGAGATATCATGTTCCTGCGTCTCTCGACGACCTTTTGTCCTGGCAATCCGCCTCGTCGGGATGTATCAGCTGTTCAGACGAGAGGAGCCAACTACTGCATCTTCTTCATAGCCGGTCGAGTTCGGGAAAGAGGATCCCTTTATGTCAGCGGTCAGCGCAAAACCAGGCAGAACTTTCATTCTCAAGCTTGACACTGCAGTCAACCCTCCCCTCGTAAGTTCCATAACCACATACACTAGCAGCCACAGCAAATTCTCCTTCCCCAAAGTCTCGCGTCAAGCAAGTCCAATGATGAAAAAAATAAAGCGTGACACAAAGCACCTCATCGAATGAGATGAGAGTGTCAACAAGAAAAAAGGTTTCCAAAAATTAAGCCAAGTTGTCAAAACTCAGACCCAACAGCAGAAGAAGTTCTCGCAAAAACTCCTCATTCCTTCCGAAGAAGCGCAACCATACATGGCACCAAAAAAAAGCGGTAAACCAACAGGTGCTAAAAAGCCCCCAAGTACCCACAAATCCCTGCTCGGAGAACGAGGCCCTCAGTTCTCGGTACTGGCTCAGAACACCCATCGTAGTCATCGGCGTGAGTAGTATGGGCAAAGAAGCGACTACGAACCTCGCATGTGGAGGTTGTAATGCAATTGCGATACCGCGGCCTCGAGTGGTGCAAGTGATACGATGTTCTGCGCGGGAGCGAGGGGGAGTTTTGATTGTGGATAGTATGTGTGATGGTAGGATGGAAAGGAATATGGGCAGTGGTGTGGTATGGGGAGAGAGAAAAGGAAGTGGTGGGAGGTGGATGGGTTTAAATACGCTGTGGTGAAGAGTGGCTGGATCAGATCAAACGGAAAAATGGGGCAGTAACTCGTGGACATGGCTTGAATCTCGTGGTTTTGGCATCGTCTTTTTTGTTGTGAAAGAGGATGGGAGTGAAGGTTCGGTGGTTTGTGAGCTGATGAGTGAATGTTTGCATCACGTGACAAATCTGCGAGCGAGCGACCAGCGTAGGCAGGTCCATCGGCCTATATTTGGCATCTGCTTGGCATGAAGTACGTAATTTGTGTATTGGAAAGACGTGTTTGAAGTAGAAGGAAGGGTCAGCAACAGATAGAGTACATATCCAATTCTTCTTGAACCATCCGAGGCTGAACTACCGACGCCGGCTATGTACAGTATCAGAGCGCTAGTTTCTTCCAACAGTATATCTGATCCACACATTTGTATCTCTCCATCGTTAGACAGGCCGGAAAGTGTCAACGATCGTCTGTGCTCTCATCATCCACAGCAAGAACAAGAACAATCCACTTGCAAGTACACGCGCTCAACAATGTCAAGATATCGTCTCTCACCATCTACCTCACGAACCTCCTCCCCACAATACCCAACCCAATCCACCCTCCAATGAGACATAATCCTCCTAACGGTGTTACTGGGCCTAGCGCTTTGAATCGCGCTGGATCGATCACAAGAAGATAAATACTGCCAGAGAACATGGTCATGCCTGCCAGGAAAAGTGTGCCAGGGATGCGTTGCGCGCGTTGTGGGAGCGCGATACTCGTGGCTAATAAGGCGACGGAATGGATGAGCTAGATTTCACATGAATATGTTAGTTATGGTTTATAGGCGTGGGTAGAAGGGCAAAGAGGAGGCGCTGTGGCGGCAGGTGGTGAAAAGCAACACCCACTTCGATGGCATATTCATTGTTTTCAGACCCACGGGAAGAGGAAAGAGATGGGTGGCTACATACTTGATACTGCGCTGCTGTGCTCCAGTTTGCAACTCTCGCCGGGTCGGAGATGCGTTTCTTCAAGCCATGGGCACCGAATGCGCCCAGAGCAACAGCACTGGCACCATAGACGGTCGACAGAGTGAAGAATAAATTACCAGGCATATTCGCGAAACAGCCTTTGTATTCTGGGCTTTCGTTCCCTATGTCAGTTGCCACGTCTGCGTGCGAGTGGGTTGAGGTCTCTGGAGCTACTGAACGCGGCGGTGTTAACGGCGATGAGTCAGTAAGGGTGTGGTTGAAAAGGGGTTGGCGTTCAAGGTTTGATTCAATGGATTGTCGTGACGATGAATCTAATGGATTATTGGAAGAAAGTGCTGCTGAGGTCTGGTGGAAAGATGTTGCGTTAGCAGTGTCTTCGGTATTCTCTCTGATGCCCCGAAGCTCTGCAATGTTTTCGTCGAAGCTTGACATGAAACTTTGGCAGGTACGTACTGTTGATGTCTGTGAGGTAGATTGGTGTTCAAGTGAGGTCCACGAAAGCTTGGACAATGATCCTGGTCGGCAAGGATGAGGAGCTTCCGAAACTCCGAGATGATCGAGCCGCAGAAGTCCGCTTATCTGACTTGTGCGCAAAATGCTGGTGACTCGATTCGAAGTATGTGACACTACCTAGGTATTTACGTACTTAGTCAGTGAGCGGTGTATGTTGTTTTGGTCTATCGCGACGATGCAGTTGCTTAAATAATAAACCAAGACGAAAGAGCAATCGGAAAATACCTGTACGCACGAAGATCTACGTGTTGTAAATCAGCATACAGCATACGTACTGAGTTTGCTATGAAGAACACCATGGTACACATCAATGTACAATAAAGAGCTGTCAACAGCAGTGTCTTAGAAGTCCCTGAAATATTGGGTAAAACCAACAACGTCCTAGCAGCTGTTCCTTCCGGAGGATCTTAACACTTTGGTCATGTAGGCATACCTATTCTTGAAGGAAGACTTCCGCTGCTGTTATGATTTTCCTTGCAGTCTACGAATTCTCTTAATCACTC
>Ga0181467_100657_pt1 | contig 17344 bp, 20 predicted proteins | sample InSIn5gowninarea_2_FD_119079 | JGI IMG/M metagenome (GOLD analysis project Ga0181467, IMG submission 119079) | Clean room microbial communities from NASA Spacecraft Assembly Facility at Jet Propulsion Laboratory, Pasadena, California, USA -... ... | reverse complement strand
CCACGCCCGTCACCTTCATGTCGTTGTGAATGTGCTGGGTCACGGATCGGGCATCGGTCGTCGAGGTCGACGAGCCGGCCCCGAGCCCCATCGGGGCGTGAGGTGCGGTGATCGCGTTCACGTCGAAGCCTCCGGGGGTCATGTTCGCACGGCCGGCTCCGGCCCGCGGGACGTTCGCCGGGGCGGTCGCGGCGGCCGAGGCTCCGGCGCGCTCCTTGGCAATCCGGTCGATCGCGGCCCGCGCGGCGGCGGCGTCGTTCACCTCGAAGTGGCCGTTGTCGTTGCTACTGAACGAGTTGCCCGAGCGGAGACCCCACTTCTGGGCGAGAGCGTCCTCGACGGACAGGGGCAAGTTCAGATCGCGCGAGCGGATACCGCGACCGGTCTGGTTCACGTCGATCGCGCGGCCGAGAGGATGATAGCTCGCGTTCTTGGGCCGTTCGCTGACACCGCCGAGGAGGCCGACATTCCCGCCGGCCTTCTCGTAGTCGTCGAGGAAGCCCTGGAAGTTCGGCGCGAACTCGGCCGCCACCTTGACCGACTTGCCCGATCGCGTCCGGACCTCGACGAGGCCGTCGCCAGTCGCTCGCGTGCCAGGAGGAGCCATGGCATCGCTGGCGCTCGCGGCCGCCCGCCCGAGGAGGCCGATCGCGGTCGCCGTCTTGGCCGTGAAATTGTCGATCCCGGTCTGGCCGTTGTAGCCCTCGGCGCGCTCATACATGGAGGCCCCGCGGGCCGCATCCTGGGGCGTCTTGGACGCGTTGAGCGCCCGGAGCGCGGCGCCCTCGGTGGTGTGAAGCTCGTGGAGCGCGTGGCCGAGCTGGGCGTCGAAGTCGGTGTTCCCCTTGATCGGGGCGAGGCGGTCGGCCGTGAGCCACTGGCCGATCCCGAAGGCGCCGCTCTTCGGGTTCACGGCACCCGGACCGCCAGGAGCCTCGACGGCTGACCAACGGGCGACGAGACCCTTCGCGCCGAGTTCCGAGACGCCGCCCTTCACGAGGGTATTGATCGCGTGTTGCTGCCGCTCGGGCGTCCACCAGTTCCCGATCGAGGCGCGGCCGGGGGCTGGCTTCCCGCCCATCGAGGTCGGAGCGATCTTCTCGTAGAGGGATCGGTTGTCGGGGACGTTCGCGGACGGAGTGCCTCCACCGCCCCATCCCGAGGCCCCGCCGCCACCCGATCCACCGAAGCCGGTGGGCGAGAACGTCCCGCCGGTGAGCTTGTTCAGGAGCCACGTCGAGCCGGCACCGATACCGCCGAGTTCGATATGGTTCAGGTCTGAGACGAGCTTGAACACCTTCCCCAGGCCGAGGACGATGGTCTCGATAGATTTCGCGATCCGCTCGGCGCGATCGGCGAACGCGTCCCACGTCTTCATGGCGTTGTCGCCGTCAGACAGAGACGCAAGGAACTTGGTGATCCCCTCCACGACGCGGACGATCGAGTTCGAGATATTGGTGAGGATCCTGTCGAGGGCCTCCGGGTTCGAGGCGATCCACGCCTGGAACCGATCGATGATCGCCGTGAGCGCTGGGGCCAGGGCCGCAAGGAGCTTCTCGACGAGGATCCCGACCGTGGCCTGAAGGCGGCCCATCGCCCGCTCGAACGCGGTCGCACCCTGGGCGGCCTGATCCGCGTTGAAGTGTAAGGTCTTAGCGAGGTCGTCGTACTGGGCCTTGTACGCCTTCAGCGCCTCGCCCTGCCGGAGGAAGAGGTTGTAGTTCTCCTCCGAAATTCCGAGCGACTCGGCGTATTGGACACCGACAAACGGCGTCGCAGCGGTCTTAGATTTGATCGCGTCGAGCGTGGCGATGTATTTGTCGACACCTTAAAGGCTGTCGTTGACGCCCAGATCCTTCACGAACTGGCGCAAGCCGGGGTTGTTGCGGATCTTCGTGGTGAAGCTGTCGACGGACGCCTGGGCCTGTTTCGCGTCGCCGCCCACCTGTCCGAACGCGTAGCCGATCGCGCGGAGGGACTGGACCGATGTTCCGGACCGCTGGGCCTGAAAATACAGGTTGTCGAAGGACTTAGCGAACTTCTCGAACGCGAAGCCTATCGCGGTAGCGGCCGCCGCCGCGGCGAGCGCCATCTTGTTCATACCGGCCACGAAGGCCGCGGCGCTCTCCTTCCGCTTCCGGACCTGATCGGCCTCGGCCTTCTCACGGACCTGGGCCTGGGAGAGCGCCTCGCGGGCGAGTTTCAGGTTCAGGTCGCGGGATAGCTTGGCGACCTCTTCCTCGGTCTTGGCGCCCTCCCATCGGGCGTCCTCGATCCGCTTCTCGGCGTCCCGGACAGCCTTTTCGTAGTCCGCGAGCGAGCGCTTCGCCTCTTCCTTGCCCTTGGTGACGAACCCGAGGGCGATCGCAAATGACTTCAGGGTGTCGTCGGCCATGGGATCGGCTCACGGGATCTAGGGGAGGATGGTCCAGGCACCGGAGCGCCGGGGGCGGGGCCTTACTGGACGGTTGCGGGGGCGGGGGCCGTCTCTTCCGGCCGGCGCACGGTGTCACCGAGGGCGGCGTTCTGATCAGCCAGATCGGTGAGCTTCGCCTCGATCACGCTGATCTGGGCGTTGAACTTCGCCGGGAGACCGGCGCGCCGGAGCTTCAACACCTCGGCGTGGATCTCGCCGACAGTCTTCGCGATCGTGCGAGCGTGCTCGATGGGGGTCATGTCGTCCATTGGTTCACTCCGAGTTCGAGAAACATCTTTGATGGGGTGGACGGGGTCGGCCGGGAACTTATGCCGACCGGCCCCGTCTCGATCTGGATTATTTAGAACGCCATCTCAGACCTGGGCGTCGGCCGGATCATGACTCCCGGCCTATCCGTGTGAGTGAAGACTCGAAACCTCACGCGGCATTCTTGGCGGACGGCCCGGCGACGAGGGCGGCGAGCGCCGCCTCGATCGTCGGGAGCGGGGCGTCCGGATCTGATTTCAGCCGCTCGGCGGCCTGGGCCCACAGGCACGGCGCGGCCTTCAGCGTCTCGCGCGAGACGGCATTCAGGTCGTGGCTCGGCTTCGGGTTGCCGGTGATCCAGGGCGAGGCCGCCCCGTCGATCGCGCGGGCGAGGATCGCGACCTGGGCGGAAAGACGGGCGTGCTCGGCGATCAGCGCGGCCCGGCCGCCCTCGGCCGACATGACGGCGTCGGCGGCTTCCCGGACCCGGCCGTCGGCCGACATCAGCGTGTTGGCGAGGGCGTGGGCGTCCTCCGAGAGGGCTGAGCGCAGCTTCCGACCCTTATCGATCTCGGCCTCGACCTCTGCCAGCTCGGCGCGGAGGGCTTCGGTCGGATCGGTGTCGTCCGGTTCCTCACCGGCCATGATCGCGGCAGCACGCTCGTAGGCGGCGAACTGGCCGCGCGCGGGGGACGTGGCGGACCTAATCCGGGCTTCGAGGTCGTCCTGGCGGTCGAAGAGTTCCTCCGGGATGACCTCCGAGCGCGCCTTCCGGTCGTCGTGGATCCCCTTGATCCGGTCGCGCTCGGCGATCGCCTCGGCGAGACGGGCGCGGGCGGGGGAACGGGCGAGGTGGAGCTGGACGGGCTTCGACATGGGAGGCGGCTCCTTCAGATGCGGTTGAGGTTCGGGAACAGCTCCGCGATCTCCGAGGCGGCCGCGGCGCGTTCGCCCGAGGCCAAGGCGCGGGCGTAGGAGTCCTGAGCGACCGGAGCCCGGCGAGCGGCTGGAGCCTCGACGCGGTGGAGGTTCGGGAGGCCGAAGGCCAGCTCGGCGAACTTGTCCATCCGCCCGGCGCGGGCGAGATCGGCGAGCCGGTCGACGAGGGCGTCCTGGGCGTGGATCATGGGCTTGTGGACGCCGTCGCCGGCGCCGTCGGCGTCTCCGAGGAGGAGGTCCTCCAGGGCCGCGCGATCACCCTCGGGGGCGAGGGCGATCAGTTGCCGAATGGCCTCGTCGCGGTCGGTGGGGACGGCGTCGCGGGCGATGGGCGCGGATGCGATCATCCCGACGTGGGGGCGGGAGGTGTTCGAGGCGATGGGCATCTTAGGCGCTCCGGAGGTTCGAGGATTGATGGCGAGGGCGGCGGTGCGGGAAGGACGCCCAGTTGCGGACGAACTCCTTCGTCGAAAGGACCCGAAGGGCTTCGTCATGGAAGAGAGGCCGGGTCTTTTCCGAAGTTGCTTCGACTTTCTCGGGCTTCGCGGACATGACGGCGGGACCTTGTTAGAACCTACGGCGGGCGAACATCTGATGAGGTGGGCGTTGTGGTGGCTTCTTTAGTCGCTCGACCATTTCTCGTGTGAAGACTATACGCCGGACCTCTGTCTTCGCCAAGGTAATCGCTCCAGCGGCGGCGTTGGCTAGATCGTCGTGAGCACCCTTGATCTGAGGATGATCGATGACGTCTCGGCCTGTGCCGCGGGTTGTACGGCGTTCGAGGGCGACGAGCTGGGCCTCCAGTTTCGGAACATCGAGAAGGCGACACGACGCCGAGTTGAGAATTGGGAGAAATGTTGCGTAGATCTCGCTCTTTGACTTCTCGGAGGTGGCGTAAGTGATCCCGTGCTTCCGGAATTGCTCGCGGGGCCATTCCCCGGCGTAGCGATCGCCGGTCACGGTGCGGATGCCGAAGGTCTTCAGGGTCTCGGCGAAGCGCTCGACGACGACGGAGGGCGAGGTCCCGGCGGCTTCCTCACGGACAGCGTCCAGAATGACAGTGCCGTCCTCTTGGTGGGCGATCCCGAGCGTCATCGAGTCCGCGCCGCCGCCGGAGGGGTCGACGAAGGCGACGAACTTCTGGCCCTGGATCGGCGGCCGCTCGCGGATGCCGGTGTCGACGCAATCGCGGACCGCCTCGATCGAGATGAACGCCTCGACGTCCTTACGGAACTCGCCGCCGTATTCAGCGGCCGCGGCGGCGGGGTCGCGCTTGTAGGCGCGCTCCACGATCGCGGGATCGAGGCTCGGGTTCATCGTGCGCGAGGGCGCGCGGAGCACGAGGACGGCCGGATCACCGTCAGGCCCGAAGTCGCGCTCGAAGGTTCGGTACAGCTCGCCCTTCCGGGCGTAGGGGCTCGACAGGACGCACAACGGACCGCCGGTCGTGGCGAGGCCCGGCCGCACCGCATCGAGGATCAGCGTGTCGGGGTTCGCACTGTTGTCGAGGTGCCAGAACGCGACCTCGTCGCACAGCGCCGCCGCCAGGGTCTCGCCGCGGATCGTCTTGTAGTTCGCTGGCCGGACCTCGATGTCGACGCCCGTGTGAAGGCGGATCGTGTCGGCGGTCGGGTCCCCGTCGACAAGATCACGGAGCCCCGTCGAGTGCTCGAAGATCCCGAGCAAGTAGGAGAACAGCTTCGTCGCCTGGACCGTGGTCGAGGCCATGATCGGGAGCTTGATCCGCTCGCCGGGGGCCTGAACGGCGCTGTAGTCGACGAGCGCCGCGAGGTAGGCGCCCAGCACGGAGAAGGCGCGGGACTTGCCACCGCGGCGGCCGACGATGCCCCAGAGTTCGTCCAGGGGGCGCTCGGGAGTGATCTCCCGGCCGGTCAGGGAGGCGAAGATCGCCCGCTCCTCGTCGGACACGAGCGCCTCACCGCGCGACGCGATCAGAACCACGCGCCAGGAGGCCCAGGTCTCACCGGGGAGGACAGTCCCGAAGATCGCGGGATCGGCCAGGGCCTCGCGCATCGTGGCGAGGGTGTGGAGCGCCGGGTTCACGCGCGACCCTCCCTGGCGGCCCGAAAGCGGTCGCGGAAGCTCTGGGGCCCGGACTTGGCGACAGGCGGCCCCATGCGGCGAGAGAGCCGGTCGCACCGGTCACAGGTCTGGCCGTAGAGTTCGAGGTCGATCGCCTCGCCGGCCGACCGCGCGGCGGTCATGCGCTCGCGCTCCAGAGACAGGAGGGCGAAGGCGTGGATCGCGTCGAGCCGGACGGCGTCGAGTGTATTTAGGCCGCCGCGCTCCGCGATCAGCCGCTCGCGGGTCTCCCGCAGCTTCCGAGCGAACTTCGTCCGTCCATCGAAGTCGACGAAAAGACGCTTTTCTTTTGTTTGATCCGGAGCGAGTGTTCGGTTTCCACGGTGTTTTCCGCCGGCCCTAGATCGATATCGGCCCTGTGACCGGCCGATATCGACGTGATGACTGGGGATATTTTAGATGACCGCGGGACGGGGTCAAGGAACTTGATTTTTTGGGCGGTCCGACGCCCTAAGATACTTTTCTTTTACTTACCTCCGAGAGCGAAAGACCGCCCAGGTCCGCCCTTTACGGGTCCCCGGTAGACTGTGTGTTCAGACCCGCGCCAAGAGACGCTGAACCTGTACGGCGCTCCATTCGCCCCCTCGGGGCGTTTTGACCCCGCGAGTATTCAGTTCAGACGCAATCTCGCGGAGGGATGTTGCACCCCCAGCCTGGATCTCGGCCAGCGTGGAAGACAGATCGGACGCCCAGCTTTGCGCCTTCTCCTTCCGAACCTCGACGCCCTTGGCCTTGGCCTCGACGGACAGAACGGCACCCCGAGCACCTCCGAGCTTCACCCCGCGGGCCTTGGCCGCTGCAAGACCGATCTTGGTGAGCCGGCGGACATGCGCTCTCTCGTATCCGTGCGCCTTGCCGTGGCAGACATGGCAGAGGGTGATGAGGTTCGCCTCGTCATCGCTACCGCCCGCCGCGCGAGGGACTAGGTGGTGGTGTTCGAGGGCGTCGGCTTCCCTCTCGCCGCACGCGACACAGAATGCGAGCCGCATCGCTCAAGCCCTCCCGTTCGAGCGAGGGGCGACCTTCACGGTACGCGCAACCCTGGCGATCGTGTCCCGAGAGGCCCCGGTCGCGGCCTGGACCTGGGACCATGAGGCGCCCTTCGAGAGCATGGTGGCGATGCCGGCGTTCCGCTTCGCATCCTCGGGGCGGCCCCGGAGCCGGCCCTCGCCCTTCGCCTTGGCGATGCCCTGGGCCTGACGACGGCGGCGGTCGAGGTAGTCCTTCCGGGCCACGGCCGCGAGCATGTCCAACATCATGCCGTTCAGCGCCTCGAACATACGGGCGGTGAAGTCGTCCGGATCGGGAGCGGCCATGGCCCAGGAGGTCGGGAGGTCCAGGGCGACGACCCGGACCCGGCGAGAGGCGATCTCGGCCTTCAGCCGGTCCCAGTCGCCCGCGGTGAGGCGGGAGAGGCGATCGACTTGCTCGACGAGGAGGACGTCACCGGGGCGGGCGTCCGCCAGGAGCCGGAACAGCTCAGGACGGGCCAGCTTCGAGCCACTCTCGTTCTCGACGTACCAAGCCGCGATCGTCAGGCCGCGCTCGCGGGCGAACGCCTCCAGCGGGTCGCGGGCGCGGGTGGCGTCTTGCTCGGAGGTGGACGCGCGGAGATATGCGCGGACGAACATCGGAACCTCGTCGGTACGATTTGACTAGTCCGAATATAGGCGGTCCGATTTGCGTCGTCCAGTGGCGTTTATCGTACCGGTCCGAGGATAGTCCGATCAGAGCATACCTTTTCAGACCGGCGCTCCGGGAATGGCGGTCGTGGGTGCGGGGTGCCGACGGCTCGCGGGGGAGAGTGGAGCGCCGTTCAGGTGAGCCGCGTCCTGGCGCGGGTGTGAGCGGGATTGCGTGATTGCGGGACAGCGGGAACGTGTGAGGGTTCTGGGCCGCGGAACGGCGCGGGTGTGAGCGGCCGGCGAGGTCGAGCTGGGCGCCGCGGATTTTTCTGTCCGGCCGGTGTGCGTGAACCGTTGCGGTTTCAGACCCCTCAGGGGTGAGAGCCGGGCGAGGGCCACAAGTCCACAATTGCTCTACTTTTTGGGCGGTGGCCGGATTTAAGTGGCCTCCAACTGGTTAGGGCCACAAGTCCGCAATTACTCTCGTTTTGGGGCTAGGGCCGTTTTAATCCTCCTCCATATTCTACCAATCCTAATCTAGAGCTAGAATATGAACTGGGATAAATCCGGCCCCCGCCGGAAAACGAGCCCAATTGTGGACTTGTGGCCCTCGATCAGCCGGCCAGCCCCAGCCGACCACGAAAAACCCCGCCCACACCTTCGTCTGGCGCGAGCGGGGCATCTGGCGGAAGTCGGTGGTCGGTGGCTTCAGATCCTCGGGTTCAGGATCTCGTACGGCTTCACGATCCGATCCCGCAGGAGCGCTGCGATCGCACCGTCTCCGGCGACACCGGACAGCTCGGCGTTCAGGGCCGCGTTGATCAAGACGTACTGGTTCCGCCCGCCGACCTTCACACGTTGCGGAAGGATCGCGAGGCCGTGGTCGGTCATCGCACGGCTCAGGTCGTAGTCCGTATCGAACACGCGCCCCGGAACGGTGTCTTTGATGAAGTCCACGACGTCCTTCAGCGCCACCGAGGCGGGCTTCGAAAGATCCCGCACGGCCTCGGCAATCGCGACAGCCTCGTTCTGTGCTTCGGAGCGTGACCCGGCGATCATTTCCTCCTTCCGCGCGGTCATCGGAGCCTGATCCCCCGGTCCGACGTAGTCCCCGAACGTGTCCGCCCAGTGCCGGATGATGCGGAGCCCATCACCGGCCAGCCACTCACGAAACGCCACGAACTTGGCCTTCGGCCACGGGGTCTCGGTCAACTCCGGATAGAACCACCGCCGATCCGCGTCCTCCATCTTCAACGCCCGCCGGGAGTTCGAGCACGCGAACAGATGGACCCAGTTGTCGATCGTGTGTTGCCGGACGTACTTCTGATTGACCATGACACTCCGGTCAGTGATCACAGTCTTCAACGACTGATACGCCTTCCACGAGGAACCGGAATAGATCTCGTTGATGATGGCGAGGCGCTTGTTCGCAATCCACTCGTTGAAGTCGCTTGCGATATCTTTCTGGGTCGGGAAGCTGACATTCGACGCGCCCACGAGCGGCGCGAGGATGTCCTGTCCCAGTGTCGTCTTCCCGATGCCTTGCTTCTCCGAGATTATCAGGAGGCCATACCCCATCCGCACGTCCGGACGCGCGATCAGGGTCGCACACCACCGCTCGACCTCGTGGCGCTCGATCTCGTTCGGGATCAGGTAGGCCATGAAGTCCCGAAACGGCTTCGGGTCGCCCGGCGTCGCCCGGACGAGCGACGGCCGATGCAGATTGATCGCCGACGAGCCGTGGGCGACGATCGAGGTTCCTTTGACGTCGGGCTGGTAGCAAAGGCGGACGGAACGCCCCTGATACGCCTTGAGCACGAGGCTGACGGTGTCCTTCACGTGGCTGAAGGCGGTGAGCATCTTGTTCAGCGTCGCCTCGTTCCGGACGATCCACGGCATCTCGCGGCAGACGAAGAGGTCGGTCTCCTCGGCGTACGCCCACATCTCGCGGAAGCTGTCCCGGAGAACCGTTATCGGCCGACCCTGCCCCTCAGGGTTCGGGAGCTGATCCGTCGCCCAGGTCGCCGGGTGGCGACACTCCTCGAAGACCGGGCCGGCGTAGCGGTCGCCTTTGAAGAGGTCTTTCGGGAACGCGTCCGCGAGGTCGAAGCCGGACGGGAACTGTTCGCCGAACTGGATCGTGAAGGTCGGGCACCGGAGCGCCCGCGCGATCTTCGGAACGGCAGACACGCCCACCTTGTCGTTGTCGGCCACGATGTAGGCCCGCTCGACCCCAGCCTTCTTCAGAGCACCCCAGTCCGTCCGCTCTGGCGAGAGAGCGCCCCCGATCCATCCGACGTGAACCCCGCCGAGTTCGAGGCCCCAGGGATGAGCCTTCCGCTCATCTCGATCCGCACGGGTGACACCGTCGACGAGCCGCTGGATATGCCGGGCCGCCTTCGCCCCTTCATGGATGAAGACGGTCGACGCCTTCTTCAGGAGGTGGGCGTTGTAGAGCGGAAGCGGTCCGTCGGGCTCGCAGCTCCGCCACTGACCGTCGTCCCAGTAGGTCCAGGGCACGTAGGCGCGCTCGCCCTTGTCAGTCTCGATCCGGACTTGGAGCATCACGATCCGGTTCTCCAGATCGCGGAACTCGAACACGTCCTTCGGGTCGGCCTTCTCCACCATCGGCGGGACGTCATAGAGGTTGGGGAGCGTCTGGATCTCCGGCCACCGGAAACCGGCACACTCCTCGGCGATGCGCTTGGCCTCGTCCTCGGTCGGGGCGTAGTCGGCCGGAGCCGTGACCTTGCCGTCCTTGGTGATGCGGATCGTGGCGAGGTCGCGCCAGTACTTTCCCTCGCGCTCTTTCACCACGGCGGACTTCAGGGAGCGAGGCTCCGCGCCGATGCGGTTGAAGTAGTCGCGCAAGGATGGGACGTCGGTCAGGCTGACGAGCCTCTTCCCGGAAAAGCTACTTTTCTTTGTCTCCCCGGCTTCCATCTCGGGGTCGGCGGTGGTATCGTTCTCGGGTCGATCGAACATGATTTCCTCTGTGGGTTCAGGGGCTTGAGTTTCGGCGGCGACGGACGGATGAGACGAGTTTTCCTTCGAGGGACGTGAGCGCCTGCCAGCGCCGCGTCCCTTCTTCGTTTCAGGGATCATTCGTTCAGCTCCTCGTGACGAGGTGCCCGCTTCGGGGGTTTCGGCCAGGGGATCCGGCCGAAAGGTCGTCAGGCGGCCTACGCCGCCTCGATCGAGAGCATCTCGCGGAGCTTCGCGGTCGGCACATGTAGCCGGCGCCCGAACCTGATCGTCGGGATCTCGCCCCGCGCGGCGCACTGGTAGGACTTCACCCGGCACATCCCGAGGATCTTCCCGGCGGTCTCGATGGAGACCATCGGCTCGGCGAGTGCGGCGTGCTTCTCTTCGGCGGTCATCGATAGAGGCTCCCTCTTTCTTTGGGGACAGACCTCGTTATAATACTGTTCAAGACCGTTTGAAAAGGCCCTTGTATTTAGAAACACGCCCGGGCAACTCGACCTATACTAGTCAGGGAAAAAGTTTCGGCGTTTCGACGCAAAAATCCGAACTCCGTACCTCGACCCGCAACGAAGGAGCTTTCGATGATGACCCTGGATCTTGCCCCATCTCTATCGCCACGCCCCGAAGCCGTGGCGGCGCTCGAACTCCTCGACAGCCTCCTCGACGGCTTCCGGTTCGCTTCGCCGGTCGATCGTTCGGTCGCGCTCTCAGCGATGATGACCGCGGTCCTCAGACCCAAAATGACCACGTCGCCGCTTCACGCGATCACCTGCCGCGGCTCGCACTGGGCCGGGAAGTCGACGCTCGTCGATCTCTGCGCCGCTCTCGCCACGGGAAAGGATCGATGTCCTTCGATGACGCGCGGCGGCGGTGAGGCCGAACTAGGTAGGCGCGTTCGCTCCGTCATCACGGACGGGGATCCGATCTTCGCGTTTCACCATTCCGGGACTTTCAGGAGCCGTTCGTTTCGTACGGTTCTGGAGGAGCCTCGATCTTGGTATCCCCGCCAGGGCGGCCGAAGCGGCCAGCTCGTCGTCAACAAGACGGCCTTCTTCGTGGAAGGAACGGCACTCAAGCTCTGCGAGGATCTCGCCCGGTGCGCAGTCGTATGCACCCTTGAGCCGTGGCCTTCGTTCGAGGAGGGAACGCTCGCTCGACCGGCGTTCGATTTCCACCCTATCGACCGGGTCTTGAAGGATCGAGACGCCTACCAAAACGCGGTGCGCGAGATGTCCCGCGGTTTCGGTTTCGTGGGTGAAGAACCGTTTCGTTGTGCCCCACTCTCACTCTTCGAGACGTGGAACACGCTGGTCCGATCGCCGCTCGTCTGGCTCGGTCGCCCCGACCCAGCCGCTTCGATGACCGCGGCTCGGGAGAAGCCTCGCACGAGGATTCTGGAGGCCGCCCAATGACCACTTCTCCGGGCCGCCCGTCGCACCTGAAAGGACCTTCACCCATGAACCTCGCCCAAACCCTCGACCGCTTCGATCAGATCGGATCGCTCGCCCGCACCTCGACCCCGGCCCCGGACGTCGAGACCGGCCTCACAATCATGGAGGCGGTCAGCCACGTCGCCGGGATCCCGCTCTCGGAGCGGCCGAGCTGTACCTCGGTTCTCTTGGCGAAGTTCGTTTCAGACTGGGCCGACGACCTCGACGACGTGGAGCGCGACAGGCTGCTCATCCCGCTCGTTCCGCATCTCGTTGGGGCGCACCGGGTCAACCGGGACTTCTTCGGACACCTCGCCCTGGCGTGGCTCCTCCGGGACGCCCTCCCTGCATGGCTCCGGGTCGCCGGCTTCGACGACGCCGCCAAGTTCGAGACCAGCCTCCCCGCCCCGAACTCGCCCGCGGCGATCGCCGCATGGTCGGACGAACTCGGTGCCCTGGGGCGGTTCATCCCGCACGTCCTCGGTAACGAGTTCGGCGACGAACTCGGAGGGATCGAGATCGCCCGGCAGGTCCTCCCGCGTCTGCGCTCGACCGGTGAGGCCGCGGCGGCGGCCGTCGTCGAGGACCTGTTCGGTCCGGGTTCACCGCTCGCGATGTTGGCGGACCGAGCCCTGACGATCTGCCACCTCGCGGCGTGTCTCGGGTGCGCCCGAGCCGCGAAAGCGGCGGTCGCTGCGGCCCGCGGAGGCGATCTCGAACTCGCCGCGGCGGCGGCCGTGGCCCGGACGTACGAGCCGGCACGGATCGCCCGCCAGCTCTCCGCGCTCGGTCTCGTCGACCGGATGACGGCACGGCGAATCTCGGCTTGATCGCGGTCGGTAGACCGTCAACGCATAGCCAAGCCGGCCAGGTCGGCGGTCTCCAGAACCTCACCGCATGGCTTCGCCACCCGTGCGGATTCCGGGAAGGGCGGTTCGGTCGAGGCCGACCGCTTCCCCTCGGAAGCCCGCCTTCGGCCTACGCCGCTCCCCGCTCGACAGCGGCCCGCAATCGGGCGAGCGCCGCCTCTAAGCCGGTGTCCGGATTCGGGGGTTGGCTGCTCGCCTGAAGATACTTTCTTCCTTTCTCTCTCTCGGCGAGCAAAGGCTCCGGCTTGGCGGCTGGGCGCGCTACGGCGGCCGGAGACGGCCGCGGGGTCGGAACCGGTGCGATCGGCCGCCGACCGGTCGAGCCCGCCCCACGGCCCCGGAGCGCGGCCGCGTTGGCCTTCCCGAACATGCCGGCGAAGTCGGGAGCGATCCGCCAGAAGACCGGCTTGCGCCGAAGCCCCGCCGCCGTCCGCCGGTAGTTCGATCCGGTCGTAGCCTCGCGGATGATGAAGCCGATCTCTTCCAGCGCCTTCAGCGCGCCCCGCACCCTGGCCTCGGTAAGCCCCAGGGCGTCGACGGCCGCGAGCGCTGCCCTGTCGACCGGGAAGGCCCGGCCGAGCACGGCCGGCGCCGTGTGGAACCTCCCCAGGAACCGGGCGAGGGCGAGCACCGCCTCCCCGTTGCGAAGTTCGTTCGCGGCGGCGGCGAGGCGCACCTCGACGCCCCGCGGGAGGCGGTATCCGCCCCCGGTGTTGATCGTCGTCATCCTTCACGGTCCCTCACGGGCCGCGATCCAGGGTCCAGGCGCGACTCATCGGTGCGAGAATTGGCGTTCTCGCTTGACTCCCGAGGGGGTCATGTGGCTGTGTGAGGAGATCTGAGGTTCCTCGTGAGCCACTTCGATTTCGCGGCCCTCCTGTTTGGCGACAGGGGGGCCGTAGTCGTTTCAGGGTCTATCTCGCGGCGATGGTCTCCTGATGCCGGCCGACTCGCCGAGGCGGGTTCGGCCGTGACCGCCCATGTCGGCCGGAGCGCACGGCTAAGTCAACGCTGTGGCCGGACCGCTGCGCCTTGGGTTCCCGCGCGATCTTCCGTGCCGTGCGAACTGCGATGCGATCCCGACAGATCAGCTCGATCGGCACCGGGGGCCGTCCCGAAAGCATCTTCCGGAGGTTCGCCAGGAGCGCGCCGGCCTCCCCCTCCGAGTTCGGATCAGAGAGGGTGCCCGCGACCGCGCCCAGCTCCCGCAGTGCGGGAACGACCGTGGCGGCGTTCTCCCCCAACGCCACGAAGGCGAACGCCATCCTGAGATGAAGGAACCGCGTCGCCGTCGCTTGGGCGGCCCGTAGGGCGATCGGCTCGGCGCGCACCGGCACCACTGCGATGTCTGAGATCGAGAGCACGGCCTCGGTCGCCGGGCCGAGGCCGTTCACGGTGTCGAGGATCAGGAGGTCGCGCGCCCCATGGTCGTGGATCGCCAGGGCGCACACGTCGAGGCTTTCCGGGGTCGGGTAACAGATCGACAGCCCTCGGGGGAGGTCCAGGACATCCCACGGGGCCTCCGGGTCCTCGAACCGCACCCGCAACCGGCCGCCCAGATCACGCTCGGGATCGAGATCCGCGGCCATGACCGGCACGCGGGCTCTGGCGGCCGCAAGGGACAGGGCGAGGGCGAGGGACGTCCTTCCGGAGCCGGGCGCCTGGGAGACGAGGGCGATTGTGCGCATCGTGTACGCCAGTTCGAGGGGCCGACAGACGTTCATATGGTCATATGAACGTACAGGCGGATGATCATACGTCTTCGGGCTTCGCGATCCCCTCGGCGAGCCCGTACTTCTTGAGCAACAGGAAGAGCCCCTCTCGGTACAGCTCTTGAGCCGGGCGACGGCTCTCGAACGCGAACCGGCGGATCCGCTCGAACGTCTCCTCGCGGGCGTAGAGCGAGCGCTGGACGTAGTCGGCCGGCTCGGGCTTCGGTTCCGGCTTCGCGCGGGAAGCCTTCTTGCGATCCGATGCCTTTCGTACGACCGTACTGTCATATGACCGTGTGACTGTACGATCATCCGAGCGTACGGCCTCGCCGGGATCGTCCGGAAGGTCGATCATGCCCCCGAAGTCCGGCTTAGGCTTGGTCATCGAGCTTCCCCTTCGCGAAGTCCCACAGGTCGTCGATCTCGGCCGCCGCCTTGCCGGCCGCCCCGCTCTCGTGCGGTCCAAGCCCGAGGCCGATCGCGCGCTTGAACTCGACGCGGTCCGTGATCGTGCAAGCGATCGGTCCGTGCCGCTCCAACACGGCGAGGATCTCGGCGTTCTCCCGGACCTGAAGGTGACTGGCGCGGGAGAGGACGAAGGCGAACTTGCCCGGAGCGTGCTCCCGAACTTGCTTCAGGGTCGGGCCGAGCGCCCGGAGGTCCTGGGGAGAGGGCTGGACGGGGATCAGCACGAGGTCGGCGTTCCGCAGCGCGTCGGCGACGTCGTCGGACGCGGTCCCGGCCGTGTCGGCGATGATCAGCACGTCCCCGACGTCGCGCTTCCGGGCCTCCTCGAACCATGCGCCGACCCGCGCGACCCCGACCTTCCGGAGCGCGATCTCGTCGGGCGCCTTGCCCTCGGGTGAGGAGTTGCGGAGCTTGTTCCGGGCGTCGACCCAGGCGGCGGTCGATCCCTGCGGGTCGAGGTCGACGAGGGCGACGCGCCGCCCGTCGAGGCGGGCCGCGACCGCGGTCGCACAGGCGAGGGTCGATTTCCCCGCGCCGCCCTTCTGGCTCACGAACGTCACGACGCGCACCGTCGACCCCTCTCGTACAGTCATATGATCGGACGACCGTACACCAGTCCGGAGGTACGGTCATCCGGCCGGACGGTTGTATGGGAATATCAGACGGCCGAGGAACTGTGACGGAGAGCGGCTTCGGCCCGGCGCTCGGATTGAACCGCCTGGAGCCGGGCGGCCCGAGAGGCGGCGACGTACGACCGAACGCTGTCGCGAACGGCGCGGAGGTCGGGATCGGTCTCGAAAATATCGGTGGTGCGTTTCCTGCCGAGCCGGGTCAGGGTAGAAATCAGCGTAGCCATTGAGCGCGGTCCTTCGCGTTCGCGGGTGAGGGCCGGCGAGGAGGTACGAACTTCTCGTCGGCCCGATTTTCGGTTATACCGAAAGCCATGACGAACGTAAATTCGGTTGTACCTAAAAGGCGCGGCCGACCTGCTACAGGTCGCGACCCGCTGGTCGGGTTCCGGGCCCCGCCGGATCTCCTGGCGAAGCTCGAAGCTTACGCGACCCGCGAGGGCATCCCGCGATCGGAGGCCCTGCGCCGGCTCGTCGAAGCGGGTCTACGTCGAAGCGCAGCGGTCTCGATCTTTGCCGCCGTGCTTCTCGTCGCCGCTGTCGCTCCGGTAGTCGCGGAGGAGGGGTTCGACGCGGACGTCTTGAAGAACTGCGCGACGATCGCGAGCCGGGGGTGCATCCTCAAACCTGAGACGCGCATCTGCGCTCCCAGCGGCGGGCGGTGCTGGTACATCGGTATCGACAACTACGTCGCCGTCCGTCGCTTCATGGGGCGCCGGATCCTCGTGAACACCGAGGCCGGTCCGGCGGTCGCACCGACGAGCGGGCTCGTGAGAACTCCGAGCGAGTGATCCGGAGCGATCCGTCCGGGATTGCCGCGACGGTGCTAGAAGAGCGGCCTCGCCGGTCGGCATTCTAAGACGAACTGGAACGCCATGACCAAAGGTATCGTGCTCCTCAAGCCGGTAAATTCTAGCTTTCCGGTAATCCTGTCTAAACTTCCGCCGACGCTACCCGCCACGCCTGGATCGAAGAACCACGGAAGAGTGAAGCCTATATCAGTCTTGGTTATGCGCGTTATAGGGAATGTGGTGTTATACAACCCAAGTACTTGTTTGCTTTCGAGATCTACCTGAACGCCACGGTTCGCAATCTTTGCGTTGACCGGCGGATTTCCAGGCGCCCAATACGACCCGCTACAGGAGAGGTTGATCGCCTCGGCTCGGGCGATCGACGGAGCCGCCAGCGCCAACCCGGCGACGAATAGGGCAGCGCGCATCAGGGGTCCTCTGTCGCGGCGGGTAATTTTCCCCGCAGATAACACGGTCAACAGGGACTCTCTCGATCCCGGAGCCGTACGCGTTGCGCGTAGGCTCGTACGCGGTCAGGATGAGCCGTCGAGGGGAGACAGGGTTGGAAGCCGCCTCCGGGCGAGTGTGGACCCCGCCGTCTCCTCGTGGCCGTGTAGAGCGAGCGGTATGGATCCGCTGCGCGACGCGCGGCTGGCTGGGGAGGCGGTTTTACCTGTGGTGGGACGGACCGCCTCCCCCTCACGTGCTGAGGACAGGTGAACCTATCTTCTCGGCGCGTGCAAGCGACCGTGCCCCCTTGTGCCCGCTTTCCGCAGGCGGTTAACACCCCGTTTGTTCGATTTCTGTTCCCCGCGGAGGGGCGATCCCTGAGGGGAGCCGCGGCCCGCGAGCCCTAGTCGCGCCTCGGCTTTCCACAGTTGAAGACGTCTGTTGAGGAAGCCCTCGAAGCGGCCCGCGAGATCGGGGAGCGCGCCCAGGGCGTCGCGCTCGCCGATCATCTCTGCGGGGAAGCGCGCGTTGAGGTCGTCGGCCTCGTAGACTGGCGACGGCGCTGGGGCTTAGGCGATCGCGCTCTGGGCGTTCGCCAGGGACATTTGATGCACGGCCGACAGGCTGCTCTCGACCTGTCGCGCGTGATCGGCCGGCTTC
>Ga0181467_100655_pt1 | contig 17358 bp, 7 predicted proteins | sample InSIn5gowninarea_2_FD_119079 | JGI IMG/M metagenome (GOLD analysis project Ga0181467, IMG submission 119079) | Clean room microbial communities from NASA Spacecraft Assembly Facility at Jet Propulsion Laboratory, Pasadena, California, USA -... ... | reverse complement strand
TGCAACTACTCGACTGCCCCCCGTCGCATTCCCTTGACACCGCTGTCTCTTCGCCACTCATCCCTCGCCGCATCGCGTTCGCTTAGTACCACTCCTGCCCGCAGGAAAGACGATTCGCCCAAGAAGGTCGATCCGGAAGAGGAGGCACAAGAGCAGGAAGACAAAGACAAGAAGGACCGCAAGGACTCGCTAGACCCTGTCAAGGAAGACTCGGCTCCAAAGGAACCCACACCCATTGGAGCTTCTTCAGCAGGAGCCTCTTCCCTCGGAGGCGAATCCGCAACAGCAGCAGGCGGCGAGAGCGGAAGTGGCGGCGGTGGTCGCAAGCGCAAGGGCGGCGAGAAGGGTCTTGTCAAGCCTTCGGTGCCTGATGTCTACCCGCAAGTCCTCGCCATCCCAATCGCTCAACGGCCGCTGTTCCCTGGCTTCTACAAGGCCATCACCATCCGCGACCCCAATGTCATTGCCGCCGTGCAAGAGCTGCTCAAGCGTGGCCAGAGCTATGTTGGTGCCTTCTTGCTGAAGGATCCCGAGTCCAACACAGATGTTATCACCGACCCTAGCGAAGTTTACGATGTTGGTACTTTTTGCCAGATCACCGGAGCCTTCCCCGCTGGTCACGGTGATGAGAAGGCCCTTCAGGCAGTCTTGTATCCTCACCGCAGAATCAAGCTCACCAGTTTGATGCCTCCTAAGAAGGGCGAGAAGGGTGACGCTGTGGTCGAGGACGCCCCTGCTGTCGCCACAGCCACAATCGAAGCTGCTGAGAAGCCTGAAACCGACGTCGAATCCAAGGGTGACGTGACTGCCAGCTTCGAAGAGTCTCACGTCGAGACTCCTGGAGAGAAGAAGCAGGTCGCACAGTACGAGCCCACCGACTTCCTCAAGACATGGCAAGTCAGTCTGGTCAAGGTTGACAACCTCGCCGACGAGCCCTTCGACAAGCGCGACCCTACCATCCGCGCTTTGATCTCCGAGATTGTCAACACTTGCAAGGAGATTGGAAGTGTCAACCAGCTCTTCCGCGACCACGTTTCCGCTTTTGCCATGTCGCAGTCCGCCGCAAACATCGCTGACGAACCCGCCAAACTCGCTGATTTTGCTGCGGCCGTGTCTGGTGGCGAGGGTATGGAGGAGGCCCAAGCAGTTCTTTCCAGCCTGGACATTAAGGAGAGACTCAGCAAGGCTCTCGAAATTATCAAGAGAGAATACATGAACGCCCAGCTCAGCAGCAAAATTAGCAAGGATGTTGAGAGCAAGATTCAGAAGCGTCAGCGTGAATACTGGCTCATGGAGCAAATGAAGGGTATCAAGCGCGAGCTTGGTATGGAGAGTGACGGCAAGGATAAACTGCTCGAAAACTTCAGAGAGAAGGCTACCAAGTTGGCCATGCCCGACCCTGTCAAGAAGGTCTTTGACGAGGAAATCAACAAGCTTGCCCATCTCGAGCCTGCTGCTTCCGAGTTCAATGTCACAAGAAACTACCTAGACTGGCTGACCCAGATTCCGTGGGGCAAGCGCAGTGCTGAGACTTTCGGCATCAAGAATGCAATGAAGATTTTGGACGAGGATCACCACGGCTTGAAGGATGTCAAGGATCGCATTCTTGAATTCATCGCTGTTGGAAAGCTTCGCGGTACCGTCGAGGGCAAGATCTTGTGTATGGTCGGTCCTCCTGGTGTAGGAAAGACCAGTATTGGAAAGTCGATTGCTCGCGCATTGAACAGACAATACTACCGCTTCAGTGTTGGTGGTTTGACTGATGTCGCCGAAATCAAGGGTCACCGCAGAACTTACGTTGGCGCCCTGCCCGGTCGTATCATTCAAGCTTTGAAGAAGTGTCAAACCGAGAACCCTCTTATTCTGATTGATGAGGTCGACAAGATTGGCCGTGGTCATCAAGGTGATCCGTCATCAGCCCTTCTTGAACTTCTCGACCCCGAACAAAACAACTCTTTCCTCGACCACTACATGGACGTTCCCGTCGATCTCAGTAAGGTCCTCTTCGTCTGCACAGCAAACATGACAGACACCATCCCCCGCCCTCTCCTCGACCGTATGGAGATGATCGAGCTGTCAGGCTATGTCGCTGACGAGAAGATGGCTATCGCCGAGCGCTACCTCTCACCCGCCGCCAAGGACCTTTCCGGTCTCAAGGACGTCGACATTGAAATCGAGAAGGAAGCCATCGCCGAACTCATCAACAAATACTGCCGTGAGTCTGGTGTCCGCAACCTGAAGAAGCAGATCGAGAAGGTCTACCGCAAGTCCGCTCTCAAGATCATTCAGGATCTCGGCGAGGACGCTTTCCCCGAGGAGAAGGCTCTCACACCCGAAGGCAAGGAGGCACAGCAGGAAGCCGCAAAGGATACTTCCGACACCAAGGAAACACCCACAGATATCGAGAAGGAGACCACAGAGACACCACGTGTTGCACTGTCAGTACCTTCATCAGTGAATGTTCGCGTCACAAAGGACAACCTTAAGGATTACGTCGGCCCTCCCGTTTTCACCGCCGACCGCCTCTATGAAACCACTCCTCCCGGTGTCGCCATGGGTCTCGCCTGGACATCCATGGGTGGTGCCGCCCTATACGTGGAAACCATCCTCGAGTCCGCCCTCTCTTACTCCTCCCGCCCCTCCCTCGAACGCACCGGAAACTTGAAGGCCGTCATGAAAGAATCAACATCCATTGCCTACTCATTCGCCAAGGGCTTCCTCGCACAACGCTTCCCCGACAACAAATTCTTCGAACATGCTAGAGTGCATATGCATTGTCCTGAGGGAGCCGTGCAGAAGGACGGACCCTCTGCTGGTATTACCATGGCTTGCTCGTTGATCTCTCTTGCACTCAAACAGCCATTGGCGCAAACTGTTGCCATGACTGGTGAATTGACTGTTACCGGAAAAGTCTTGCGTATCGGTGGACTCAGAGAAAAGACAGTAGCGGCCAGACGCGCCGGAGCCAAGATGGTCATTTTCCCCAAGGACAATCTTAGTGACTGGTTGGAGTTGCCCGAGGTATGTTTTTGCTCGCCCCTACCATTTTCCCCCATCACAACACAAGCAACTAACGTATTCCGCAGAACATCAAAGAAGGTATCGAAGGCAAACCAGTAGCTTGGTACAACGAAGTCTTCGACCTCGTCTTCCCCGGCGTCGACGCAAAGCAAGCGAATGGACTTTGGAAACAACAATTGAAAAAGGACAAGAAGGAGAAAAAGGACAAGGAAGATAAAGACAAGGAGTATGATTCCGATTAGGAGAATGCTTACTTTCTCCCCTTTCTTTTGAGCATCCTTCCCTTTCTTCCTCTCTTTGTCTTTGGTGGTGGGCTTTTTGTATAGAGTAGATTGCTCTCTTTCTCTCTGCTATTTGTAGATCATAAGAGCATGTTCTTTTTTGGCGTTTGTTGTTATTTTTCTAGCGATTTATTTATTCTGGTTGTTACTTTTTTCCAAGTGTATAAAAATCCTCTCTTCTTTTTTCTCCGCTTCTCTTCGCTCCTTGGTCCGTTCACCGAGTTAGCATAAAGTGACAGTCTCCATCCCAGAAGTGAAGCTGCCACTGCAACCAATTTCTTTGCGAGTCTGAAGATAAAGTCACAACATGGTCAGAAAAGACATGGACAAGATGATAAGAAGATAAAATGAGATATGAAAATGTTTTCAATTCGTCATTGAATTGGTTCTATTCGAAGCAAAAGAATAACGCCATCATCTGTGTCCCTCCAGAAAAATAAAACCATTAGTCATTATGCATTGTCGTTAAAAGAGCCCTTCTTGTCCCATTTTCCAATCCTTGCCCGACCAATCCAAAGTTCAGATGCAGCAAACAAATCAAATGATGCTTGTGAAAGACCATGCCAGAAAGCTCGCTCAGTGAGAGATACGAAAAAAGGGTCGAAGGAAAAGTCGCGTGTCTCGCAAGACAAAAGACGCGTCAAGAAAGCGTAGCGGCGCTCAAGCAACAACCTTGACAGGCTTCTTCTTGGTGGTTCCAGTCGACTTTGCAGCACTTGCATTGGAAGAAGCAGTAGCAGAAGCGGAGCCAGTCTTGGGACAGTAAATGTTACCAGCAGTAGCGTTGACATACTGTCCCTCAGTCGCAGCCACGAAATCCAAAGGCGTCAAGGTGCGGTTGTACATGAAACAGCCAACCTCCAATTCACCACCGGGCAGACCCAACCATCCCTTGGGCAAGGGCGCGTTGTAAGCCATATACGCCGACACGCAGCCAGAGTAGCCATTGCACTGTTCGATGCAGTTGGACCAGCGGGCTTCGCGGGTGAGGAAGTCGGGTTGGGGGATATACCAGGAGTAGACTTTTGAGGCGGAGAAGGAGGAGGAAGGGACGTAGCCGGAGATTGTGCCGTTGCCGGGGTGTTGGGAGGCGTGGGGGAGGGGGTTCATGAGGGTGCAGTTTGCGGCGAGGGGCACGATTGCTGGACCGCCGGCGCGACGCTCGAGGTCGATTGGTGTGGCTGCTGCGAGAATGGGCAGAGCGACTGAGGCGAGCATGGTGGAGAAGAGCATCTTGATGTTGTGTCTGAAGCTTTTGTTTGACGCGTCCAGGGAAGAAAGTCTTTTGTTGGTCGGGTTATATATGTGAGTCGATGTGGGATTGACTTGATCGAAGCTCAGGCTGGATAAGGTGTTGTTGTTGTATGATAAAAAGTCGCGTTTGATGAGATCAAGAAAATGGGAAGGCGGGCATGGTCATCTTTATAAATTCATGAGGTTGCATAAGGTAGGCACGGCAGACGGGAACTAACTGCACGTCATTGCTATTCTCGGTAGCAGTGGAAGAGCATCTGAGGGTAAAAGTTTCCGGTCTCATCCACCACCCCACGCCAAATCATGCCCTGACCAAGCACCCAGATGGGCTTCGCCAGTCGCCATCAAGCCCAGTGAGATGCACAAAACAGGGGCTGAGTCTCCACCCACTGCGCGACTCGGGACCCTGCCCATCCTACGCGACATGCATGCATATCACAACCACTTGTTTGGTCCTAAGCAAGCGACCACTTTTGCTCTCATCTCAGCCTGCGATCAACACACAGCCACTTCTTTTTGCCTGCCTGTCGCTCTGTACGACGGAGGCCTCTCACAATTCGAAACAGAAAGGGCAATTGACTTTGCTCAACGGTCTTTCTTGGACCATGGATGCAGGTTGATGTTTCTCGCGTCGCATGGTGAGAAGGTGGTCCGTCCGTGGCAGTCGCGTGCACTGCTTGCAGTTCTACGCGCAAGGTGGGCCTTAGATTTTTCGCGCGACTCTGACTAAAAATACTCTCTTTTCTCTTTTCCAATAGTCTTGTGCCACCAAACACGAAACCTCGACAAGATGGCCTGTGTTCAGTAGGTCACGGTAGCATTCTTCTGATCTCTTCATTCTCGTCTCTTGGGATCAGTGCAATTCATGCGATTGGCGGTCTGCGAAATACAGATCGCTGTCCCCAAGACCGTTCACATACCGTTGGTTGTTCAGGACGCCTCTTGTCTCATAGTCCTCCGCAACGACGTTGACGGGTCGCGGCAGAAACGTCACTCTTGACGATAGCCGGCAGCGGTTATAGGTCATGAGCATGTCTTGACTTTGCTCACGTTTCTCATGCTGTCCCGTTAATCCCGGCGTGGCATGTATGCAATGCACAAAGAAAGACACTGCCGAGCGAGGGAGAGCGGTGTGCACTATTCTTACACGAGGGTGGTAGTGGTGGCATTGAGTCAAAGCCGCCATCTCTGGATACCATTTGGAAAAAGTACTACGCTGACACGATACGGCGTCAAGATGGCTGGAATGCCTGGAAACATAACCATGTTGCACAAGACAGCTTTGTTCGGGATCGACGGTCCCACAGTCACGGCGGTTCCCCGCCGAGAAGCAAGATGGCTATCGAACCAAGCATTTCCATGCATTGAGCTTCTGTCAAACAGGTAAGAGTTTCGACAAAGGTATAGCAAGCGGGTATATACTACCAGGCGTCCATCATGTCCTCCCTATCACGAAACGCTCTCCATTCACAGCTTATCCGAGGATGTCGTCGGAGCTCATCATTGCGTCATTCCTCATGGCGGGGTCCACTGCCGACGACTTCCACGACGAGAACGATAACCACGTCTTCACCGCTCTCTCCTGTCTCTTCTGGATCAACATACCTCAAGTCCTTGCAGCAAACCAGACACAAGTCCAAGATGACCGAATCTTCGCAATCCCCACTCTCCGGCCTCTGGAAGCCCACCCACCTCCAACAACTCTTCTACGGCTCCGACTGTGTTTCCAAGCACCTTCTCGAATGTCTCCCCAATGAAAAGTCCAAAGCCTTCATCATCACCGGATCCTCCCTCGCCAACAAGACCTCCCTGATCAAATCCGTCGAATCCCTGCTCGGCTCGTCTCGCCACGCCGGCACTTTCTCAAACATCAAACAACATGCTCCCGTAGCTGAACTGGACAAAGCAACCGATGCCGTCCGCAACGACGATTCCATCGACACCATCATCAGTATTGGCGGCGGCTCCCCCATCGACAGCGCAAAGGCAATCTCCTACCGTCTAAACGAAAAGAGTGGACGCTTCCTACACCACATCGCCATCCCTACTACTTTGTCAGCAGCGGAATGTACCTTCAATGCCGGATACACAGAGACAAATGGGCAAAAGACCGGAGTCGCGCATCCAGAATGTGCCCCCCACGCCATCCTCTACGACTCCAAATTCGCCCTCGAAACACCCGAAAAACTATGGATGAGCACTGGTTTGCGCGCGCTAGACCACGCGGTAGAATTGCTATACCACCCCACCAGCACAGAAGTCCCTTGTCGCCAATTAACCCTCATCGCCGCCCACGACCTCTTCACCTATTTGCCAAAATACAAGTCCAACCCCAAAGATGAAGATGTGATCACAAAACTCCAATTAGCATCTTACGCATCTTTGGGTTTCCTGGGCTTGAATGTAAAAGGCGGACTAGGACTCAGCCACACCCTCGGCTACGCTCTAGGCTCCCCCTACAGTATCCCCCACGGCATAACATCCTGCATGACCCTAGGCCACGTGGTCAAGTTGAAAGCTTCCACCGATCCCTCCGCTGCCTCTCAGATCTCCCGTCTTTGCCCTTTTGTCGGCGTTACTGCTTCTGGAGATGACAAGACAGATGGTATTGCAGTCGGCGATGCGATTTTGAAACTTGTGGAAAGCTTGGGGTTGAAGAGTTCGTTGACGGAATATAAAGTTGACGAGTCAGAGGCACATACGATTACGAAGACTGCTACGAGAGCGGAGAGTGGAGAGGTTTATGATAGTGTTATGAAGCTTGTCAAGGGGCTTTGGTGACTTGATGAGCCTCATCGCTTGAAGATGAAATTGTAGTTGATGCACATGAAATATACAAGGCTTTTCGTCGCACTTTTCTTTCCGCTTATTCGCTGCGAGCACGGAGTCAAAAATCTGTGCCGGTCTGGGACTCGGTGGCTCTGCTTCCGTCCGATGCGTTGGTATCGCTATTTTGTATGTTTTGTGTTCATGTGCTGGCTACGGCATATTTGCTTACTGACGAGCTAATCCATCATCAACATCCCTTTTCGTACCATCTACAATATTGACACTCCCATGCCACCCTTCGAAAACGTAACCTGCAACCACCAAAGCAACGCAATAACCTTCATCATACCCCTACCACCTCCCTCCTTCCCCCATCCTTCACCTTCCAATCACGAAGCATACGCAATAATCTCATCCCCCCTGTCATGCGTATGATCATAAACATCATCAGCAATCCTATGCCTATTCGGCGGCACATAATCCACCAATCTGAAAAACTCCGCCATGGCAGGATGTTTAGCCGCATCTTGAATATTAAAGGGTAAACTACCCTCAAAAATCGCTCTGGTCAGCACATTGTCTAGTTTTTCTTTGCGGCGTTGGGCAGCGCGGTGGGCGAATGCTACGGCGCGTTCGGGGACCGAGTCGGCATGGGGTTGAAAGCGAGGGAGGGGGCGTTGGGGTGCAGTGATTGTGGTGGCGGGTTCGGAATTCGAGGCTTCGTTCATGGGTGTGTCTGTTTCTAGATCGGTGCGGTTCCATTCGTGTATGTCGTCTAGAGGTTCGGAATTTGGATCTCTTCTTCCACTGCCCAGTCCATCCAGTAATGTCGGCAGCGAAACATCGAATTGTGGTCTTCGCAGCGGTGTCTGTTGAGCCGTATACCCACTCACGCCTCCTCCTCCATAACTCGCACCTGAACTCTGCGTTCTTCTTTGCGGTCCATGCAGCAGTTCTTCAGGCACATCGTTCAGTTCTTCATTGTTTGTGGCAGCGAGTTCCGCCAGAAAACGATGAAATTCTGTGCATTGTTGGAGATGCTTCACTTTTCTGCTGGCGACACTACGGGCGAGTCGTTTGTTTTTGCAGTGGCGGCATTCGACTATGACTTGTTTTCCTGTGCTTTCGACTTGGTCGAATTGCATGGATGCGTAGCCTTCTGGTCGAGGCATGGTTGCGCGACTTGTAGCCTACTTGGTGTTGATGATTGTGATTGCCGATGGAATTTAGACACAGATGTTCGAGTTGGTTTGGGAAGCTGGTTTTGTTTGTCCCTCTGTCTGATGAGAATGTAATGTTAGCCAATGGTGAGCTACAAGGTTGGTCAAGTGGAATCGGGGGTCATCAGCAGGGTAGGAAGGTGTTCATCTGAATCACGACATCGGCAAGCAAATTAGTAGGAGCCACGTCCAGCACGTCGCTCGCGTGATAACATCAAGATGCTTAGCCGTCATGAATTTATCTGGTGGAGATTTGCGATAGCAGCTTCTACAAAGACACATCGTCCTCGGGCTCGAGGTTGAAGGAAGGCTTCCAGGTCGAAGCCTCGTAGCTCAGACGCGTCTTCTCGTGCAGTATGGGAAGTGGTCAAGATTTGATAAGACTTACGGTATATCAGGGTCAACGTAGGCGACGAAGGATGAAGCTGTGAATGTGATGCGAACGCGTCCGCGACGGTGGTGGTTGATCTATGGACGTTGACGACACGTTTCCGACTTGAGAGTCGACGAGCGATTAACAACTCACGTGCCGTATGAATTTACAGGTTAGGGTATAGCGTCTTTTTTAGCGCCGCGCGATCTAACCTGTAATCGCTATAACTATCTGCGACTAATCATGTTATTGTCGTAGTTTTTCGAAAGGGTTTACCACTAAAAGAGTGTTATTAAACCCTTAGACGCTCGAACGAGTTCTCGCGACTTCGTCTACTTATAGCCTATACTCCGTCCGCGCGACTCATGTTCGAGCTGTCTAATTAATGAGAATTCTGTTGGAACCGAACAGCGATGTATGCCCTGCGAAAAGTGATGAATCTCAACGTGTTGCCTTTGTTGCATTCCAGCTTGTCAGGTCGGAGTCAAACTCCTTGGAATCAAGCTAGGCCCAACATGGCCAAGCCTTGCACAAAATTGCGCAAGCAGCAAGCACCAGTCACACCGATGCGCCAGAACTACGAAGACCGCACATCTGGCGATGACACCGATACGAGGGCCTCCACGCCGAGCATTTCAAGTTCCAACCTCACTCCCTCGAAGATTCTCTTCTTTGTCCTGTCAAAATTTGAACGAAAAATTACGACCGAAATCCGCGCATAAAAGAAGGACTTGACGCTAGGGATCAAGGAGCCCGTGACCACCGTAGCCATCTTTCGAGCCGAAAACCGGGATGCGTCGCGCCGTCGACGACGAGACAGATGAAGTAAATCGAACAGGAGCCAAAGAGAACCGAAGAGGAAGCAAGACACTTCCGTGTTATAGGGTTGTAGCAGGTGGACTCTCCTATAATTATTATAAAAACCCCATCTGCAAAACACTTGTTGTGCGGACTGATGCTCGTTGTAGAAAAATCGATACCGCCCATGCTTGCCTGTAGGTTTTACTTGTCTTCTTTCCCTCTCTGATTTACGTAGAGTTCTTGTATATCGCGCTTGCTGCTCGCTTTAATTGCTATTTTGTTTATTGAGTTGGGACAGTTAGTCCTATCGTAAAAGAATACGCGTTTTGTTTTTGTGCTATGTTATGTCCATTTTGCTTGAGCGGCCCCCCTTTCTGCCAGCGTCCCGCATCACTTACTTCGTCGATCGATTATTGTATTCAATGCACTTACCCTTACCATTACCTTTACTCGTCATCGACACCCATCCTGCTCGTTTCTTGCGTGTAATTAATCTTGTTGTACATCATGTTGCACGTCGAGTGCGTCCCTTCCTGGCCTTGTCTTGTTCAGCGCTATGCCAAAATTTGCTGTCACGTTTCGTTGCTGACTCACGTTGCCATCCACGCCTCTCATATCCCGATACCAATGGGCCACCATTCATATTCTCGAGGCTTCTGTTGCGGTGCTGTCATCTCGTCGCTTTCTGGTAACCCATTGTATTGGTTGAAACTGTCGTTGTAATGCCCGCAACCAGCTCTATTAACGGAAGAAGTAGGCACCGCAGTCCTCCGTTCCGGCGTCGAGATACCCTCCGATTCGCCAATCCTCTTTAAGCTCGTCCTCATGATGAACGAGTTTTCGGCGCTTGCGACTAATTCACGCTGTCGCCTAGATAAATGCCGCTCTGGTATATCGACAATACTATTGCGAGTGCTCTCCTGTACGCTGCGAGGGTCGTAAAATCACCGTCGCAATGCAGGATGTTTTTCAAGAACAGAGGGCTGTCCAGAGAAGCAGAGCTCGTCTCAATCCATCAAGGGGTCAGGTAGGTGCTTGGAGCAATGAACAGGAGTGCCATGAGGCAGTTCTATACACTTACTGCTGTGATTCATATAGCGGCGACATTTACTTGCTCTGCGAGAGCTCACTGATCTCCTTATAATGTCTGCTCTTCGAGTATCCCCCCTTTCTCTTCTTCGTATCGCTCCATCGACTGTGTCACCCATCAAAAAACATCTTGCATTGCAGCAGTTTTATTCTTCATACCAGTCAAAATGTCGACCTCTACTTCTTCTCTCGTTTCACGAACCCCCTCGCCAGCACCAACTACCCCTGCTTCAACGCCACCATCAAGCCCTGAGCAGCAGCAGCAAGGCCAACAACAACAACAACACCGCCAACGACCGTCCCCTGGATCGATATGGTTTATGCCTCTTGGCACTCCAGTCTTGTTTGCCACGGAAGCAGTCTGTGGCCAGCCGGGGAACCACCCCGTCTTAGTTCTGCCGGACCACCCCTCCTCCCCGTTCGTCAACGTCCTATTTCTCACGACAATAAACACGGTCCAACGCTGTAACAAGAAGGATTGGGCCTCAAATTACCTGCCCATCGAAGAGCAGCTGCATCCCTTTAGGGACCCTGTCTCGCTTGCTTCCGGCTCTGCTACCCTGAGATCACCAAGCAGTATCAACGTGGGCTGTGTCTACACAGTCGAAAGAGACTGCCTCAGGGAGCTTAATTTTAGGAATCCAAGTTCGGGCGCTCCCACCTTGTCGGAGGCCGCGATGGAAACGGTCCTGCATTACACCGCGAACAAGTTTCACGACCATGATGCGCCGTGGAAGCCGCACGCAAAGCAGTATCGCCCCGAGGCTGCTGTTTCTGCACCTCCGGTGTCGGTCGCCGCCCCTGTCGTCGCCGCCCCTATCGTGGGGCTTATCGCTGCCCCAGTCGCTGCCGTTGTGTCCTACGCATCGGTGGCCAGCCAGGCTCCTATCGTTACTGTCGAGGCATCCGTGTCTCCTCAGGTTAACGAGGCTGTTGGCGTAAAGCGTAAGCTCTCACCTGGGGCTAAGGTGTTCCGACCCTCTAAGCAGAGGGTGCACCTTGTTTTCAGCGCGACAGCTTGAACGAGAATTGCTTAGGTTTCTCTACACCTCTTTCTCCCCTCAGGTACTCTGACCTGGCCCAAACAGATATAGGTACTCTGACCTTTAACAGACTTATAGGTACTCTGACCTTTAACAGATATTGTTTGGTTACCCTGTACCATAACAGAAGAGGTTCGCTGGCCTTGTCAGCATGATGATTTTACGATAGTCTTAAGAGACTTACGAGTGGGAGGGTGCACCGCACAGCTTTTCTTCTTTCTTATCTTGTAACTCTTTTTCCCCCTTTGTCGGTTTTCCATCACTACACCACTGGGGTTTTTTAGCGAGGCAAGAGGCTGTTTTGCGAGGGTCATATGGTTTTTATTCTTTTTATTTTTTCATCGGGATGGACATGAGCATAGTTTACTGTTCTTCTTTAATGTTTACTATATTGTTTGTGTTTGAATCTCATCGGTCCTGTGTCTCGCTGATATTGACTGTGAAAATACAGGATTGTATTTGGTTTTCTTGATGGGTCCAGTGAGAGTCGAGATTCAAGGGATGATGCTGTCGTATCTCTCTGGCCGTCTTAAAGATACTAATAACTTCTTGCATTGCGACAAGCTTTTCTCTCACCTATCATGTCAAGGAAAGCATACCCCTATTTCCTGTGCTGGAATCTCTACGCCGTATCTTTTCTCTCTCCTATACAGTGACCGCCTGTAAAAATGCACGATGGTATCCGGACTGCTCGATGCTTCCCATGAGAATCAGGAACCAGAAGCGCTTCTGTCCCATTTCTCTGGCCGTCTTCGAGAAACCAATAACTTCTTGCATTGCGACAGACCTTTTTCTTTCTGGTCTTGTTGAAGGGAGTATATCATTAGCCCCTGTGCCTATGGCTTGATCGCTATCCTCACACGCTCCTGTTCCTTCTTCCATTCGGTACATGTCGGTCAAAATGCACGATGTTTTTGAGATTCCTCGAAGCCTCCACTGAGAGTCCGAAAGTTCGAGGCTGAGTGTTGCCTCTCCTTGGACCACCTGCAGTAAACGAATAACATGCTGCATTGCTGCAAGCCTTTTCACACATCGAGGTTTCTCAGGGATCGTATAGATCGCTTTGTCCTCTCTCCCATATCCCTACGTCCCACCTCTCCAGTCCTCTCCAGTACTCTCTCCCATCCGGTACAGCCTGTAAAGACTCACAGCATTTTTTAGATCGCAAGACCTCCACTACGAGCCGGAGGGTTATCATCCTCGACATCATATCTCCTTGGACATTCGTGACAAAGAACAAAATCATGCTGAATTCCCATATAGTGTTTCCCACCACCCTACCTGCTTGAGAGAGTGCTTATAGATAATATGCCTGAGTCATTTATTACGCAACTCTGATCATCTCAACTACTGTATGTGTGAAAGAATGACATTTGTGAAAATGTAAGGAGTTTTCCAAATCACTTGAGAGGTACAGTGAGAGTATGAGATGTTCTTGGTCTCTCTGGACGTTTGGTGGGGATGAATTGGTTCTTGCATTTCTACAGTGATACTCCAAGACCTGTCTGCTTAGGAGAGTGGGAGTGTGTACTATGCCTGTTTTTTTGGTTTCCTCGACGCTCTCTCCATCGTTGTTTTCGTGTTGTGGTCAAGATGTATGATGTTTTCAAGATTATAGGAAATATCCAGTGAAAGCGGGAAGCACGCTATCTCTCAGTAGAGACAGGTTTGAAGCGAATCAGCCTATACATTTCTACCGCAGTACTTCTGACCTTTGCCTGTATACGCGAGAGCACTTTTGCCATGTCCGCGATCTGGTCATCAATCGTTTGCTCTGTCCATCGCTGTTTACTTTGATGGGTCTTGCGGTCAACACTCACGATATTTTCCAGATCGAAGGAATTGTCTAGAGAGAGCTCGAAGTGACATTCCATTCTCTCGACACGTCTTCGCCTCAACTACTCTGATAAATACCGCCACTTATCCTGCATCGACAAACCTCTCTCCGACTTTACCCTGTTCAAGGGGCCCAACTCGTTGCGCAATGAGAAGAACAACACGAAAGGCCATTCGTTGTGCCCGCTATCACAGAAGTGCAACCCCTCTGGGACAGACATCATCAGGTCCACCCCAAGAGTGTAGAAGAAGTCATGTTTCCTCGACTGTGGTTGAGAGAAGGTGATATCATGATATAATGCACAATTGCAGCATACATCTAATCCCAAAAGCGGAGGTAACAGAAGAAAAGAAACCGAGATGCTTGCTCAGAGACACAAGGAGCACAAGCGAGGTGCAAAATACATGCGATTGCACAAAAAGCAAATCTCTTCTTCTTTACTTCTAACCAAGCAAGGGAAAAAAAGCCAGTAGTATACGCTATAGCCTTTTTGTTTTGTTCATTCCATCTACCATATTTCCCCCTCAGATCAAAAGCAAATCAACGCTCCAAAGAAAGAATTCTATATACGTCGAAAATAGACTACCTGTAGAAAGGCACGAAGTGATTGCAGAGCAGGGTGAGCCTCCATAAAGAGACCGGAAATTTACCCAGCGAAGCGGAATCTTGTAGCTTCCAATCTACCGAGTCCCTCTCTTGGCGCGACGTTCCTTCTTCTGTAGGAGTTGGTAAAGTCTTGGAGGAGTGTGCGGATTTTGCGTGTATCTCCGGATTGAATGCGTTGTTCGATGTTACGCAGCAGTCGCTCCTGCTCTTGTGGACTGATGGATCCGGAAGGAAGCATCGAGACGGTGTTTGCCGTCCAGGTCGCAGTTGCCTCGGGCAAGAGTTGGAACATGCTAAGCAGGACTCCAGAGGCATCTGGGAAGCAGTCGGCAGGGAAGGTGTACATCATGCCTGTCATCAAACGCTGAACCAGCACCTCGCCTTGCTGGGATATGAGTGTTTTGACCGCATTTTGTATTTCAGGTGAGTTGACGCGACGATTGGGGTCTTCGCTGAAAGTCGAGGTAGGAGCGTTCTCGCCGCCGTACGCGAGGAAGTCGCGAAGGAAGTGAAGGGTGGCCAGAATAGGCTCGTCCTTGAGTAACGTAAGTGATGTCGAAGCAGCCGACAGGATCGTAGGTGTGAGCTCATTTGCGATAAAGGAGCGTGAGTGGTAGGCCTGAACGTCAACACAGAGACGGAAGAAGTCTTCAATGACGTCGGGCAATTGTTCTGGGGGCAGGTCGTTGAGCGCGCGCAAGAAGTTCGTAGCTTGTTGTACATAGAAGCTGAAAATGGCTTGTGTCGTCTCAGGACTGATGCCCTCAGACTCGTCGGTGAATTCGCGGACTATTGAATCGGTTGCCCAAAGGAAACAGCCTTGTCTTGAAGCAGCAAAGCCAGCAGCCAGCTTCTCAACCAGCACAGGAAGGAGGGGAGCGGTATGTGTGCGGTAGGAAAGCACGATGTAACGCCAGCATCTACACACGCGCTCGAGGATGGGAGTGAAGTTTGAAAAGTTCTCGGCAATAGCAGCAAGAACGGGGAAGATTTCTTGGCAGTATTGAACAGCAGGGTGAGGTTCGCCAGGTCTGATCTCAGGTTGGATCCATTGTACGAAGATTGTGATGAGGTTAAGGTGGTCAGCAAGAGCGAGTTTCTCTTTTTCACCAGTGGCAGACTGTGCCATATCCATCAGACGCTTGACGACAGGATCGCAGCACATCTTGAACGAGGCATATATTTGGTCGACTGGCTGTTTTGATAGAACTGATGCCATACCCTCGGTGATTTCCTCTTGACTGGTAGGAGGTAGTCTATTGATGACGGTTTCGTAGAAGGTCTGCAGTTGGTTTGTGAAGCCTTTGAGGAGTTCCGAGCAGTCGTTGCAGAAGAATCTGAATGACAAAGCTGCTGCTGTAATGACTTCCTTGGAAGGGTGATCGAAAGCGGCCATGATGAAGTTCAGCTGAGCCTCAAGAGTGTCGGGGTGCTGAGCAGTCCATTCGGTGTATCTTCCAAGCGCCATGACAGCCTGGAAGCGGACCTTTTCTTGATCCGGGATCTGGACGATCAAAGGGATAAGTCTAGGCAGCATGATGTTCTCATCTGGAGGAACCATACGGCCCATAGCGCGCATGCTGAACAAAGGAGCTTCGAGCTTCTGCCATTCAGGAACGTTTCCTGCCGTTGCTTGCGGACCATATGTGTTGACCCACTCCTCAATCTTGACGTATGACTTTTGCAAACACTCTGTGACACCAATGACCTCGCAGCAATCTTTCAACACATCACCCATTTGGTGGCGGAACTCGCGGAATCTCTCCTCCTGCTCACGGTCGCCATCGAAAAGGTCGTTATCGTTGCCACTTTCAGGCTTGGGAAACTCGAGGTGTCCGATCATGATATCGACCAAGTTCAAGTAGATGTCGACGAATTGCATGCGAGCTTGCATGTAGCGTTCCAGGGTGATGTATTGCTTGAGTTCGTACCAGAAGATGAAAGTGTTTGAAATGGCCTCCTTCTCGGTATCCCTAGCAGCGCATTCAAGAACGGCCTCGACCAGGCCGCGGAAGTCTTCAGGCATGCGGGCGATGAGAACGACCCAGGCTTCACCAGCCTCTGCGAAGATACGTGTGAGGCCCTTGAACATCTCGAAGTCTTCTGCCTCGGCAGCTTGTGCGATTTTAGGGCGGATGGACATGACTCTTGGGTACATGGTCTTGATGATGGCCAAGCATTCGTCAACGTCTCTTGTCTCTCTGAAGATTGCGCAAAGGGTTTCGACACTGGACTCGAAGGACGAATCTGCTTCCAAGGCGTTCATAACAACATCCAGAAGGGGCGAGTTGACAATGTCGTTCAGCGGGACCTCTCTGATCCACGATGTGATACACTCCATGAGTTGCGGGTTCTTCGATGCGGCGTCCGACGACTGTGCGTATTGAATGAGGAGTGTGAGGACCTGGTTGCCATTCTCTTCCAACAGCTCAACAGTCCTGTCTCTGAGCTCATCTTCTGTGAGGTTGATCTTTCTTCCTTCTGTGACTTCTTCGGGCAGGACGTGCAGGAACTCGAGTACGCAAGCGATGCCGTTGGGGTCGTTGCCGAGGGTGGAGACGACAAGCTGCAGTACGTCCTTCCACTCGAGCATTTGGATAGCGAGATTGGCTAGGCAGACGCATAGTTGTGTGCGGATAGGCTTGGGACCTTGGCTGAATTGGGCGAGTAGCGACAGAAGGGTATTGCGCAGTTCGGGCAGCGATTCGCGAGGGAGCTGGTGGAAATCGAAGATGATCTTGCCTTTGAGGGTGGTGGCGGCGAAGAGCTTGGCCTCTGTAGTGGCATCTGCCGAGTTCAGAATCATGAAGGTTGTGTTCCATGCTTCGTTCTAGTGGTCTCGTTAGTGGGGCTGTCAAGCAGAGAGAGTGAGTATAGGGCCTACTGATTTCTGGAATTGTTCAAGGAACTCGTGTGCTTGGCCCTTCTGTGCGCGATCTACATTAGATTGCATGGTCTGAAGAGCAGCCAATACAGGCGCAAAGGCCTGGGTGCCGTTGGCGGCCATGGTGGGCTGTGTCGAGTGGAGGGCCTGGTGGAAGAGCGGTGGGAGCGGCCGTTCTTG
>Ga0181467_100653_pt1 | contig 17406 bp, 18 predicted proteins | sample InSIn5gowninarea_2_FD_119079 | JGI IMG/M metagenome (GOLD analysis project Ga0181467, IMG submission 119079) | Clean room microbial communities from NASA Spacecraft Assembly Facility at Jet Propulsion Laboratory, Pasadena, California, USA -... ... | reverse complement strand
GACGGCGCGATGACCAGCAGCCACCGCTGCAGGCGCGTTTGAGAGTAAAGGACCATGCCACTGAGGAACAGCGCCCGCCGCCTGCGCACGTCTTTGACAACCGAACCAGGCCCAGCCCTTCGTCAGCAACCGCCGCGCTGCGGACATGTTTTGGACACTGAGACTATTTTGATCCGGTCATAAGCACCTTCCGCGGCAGGTTGGTTTTGGCCGGTGAGAGATCGGAACGCGGAGAAACAAACGCTATTTGCGCTGCAACTGAATATGTCTGACGAAGTAGACGTTCGCCTCCGCGCTCCGTCTGCCTTGACGAAGTTTGAGGACATCTCCGCGCTCGGTTTTGATGAAAATGGGGATTGCCTTTCGCGCTCCGTCTGTCTTGACGAACTTTGGGATTGCCTCTCGCGTTCCGTATGTTTTGACGAAGTTTGAGGTTGCTTTCCGTGCTCCCTCTGTCTTGATCAAGTTGGGGGTCGCCTTGCGCGCTCCGTCGCTCCAGTTGAGAATGTCTTGGCGGAGTTGGAAGTTTCCGTTGGCCTCTATCGCTCCAGTTGAGAATGTCTGGCGGAGTTGGGAATTTGAAGTTGGCGCTCCATCGCTCCAATTGAGAATGTCTTCACGAAGTTGGGAGTTGCCTTTTGCGCTCCGTCGCTCCAGTTGAGAATTTCTTCGCGAAGTTGGGGGTCTGCCATTTGCGCTCCATTGAAGAATGTCTTGACGAATTGGGGGTTTGCTTTAACTTCCACCGCGAACAGATCACCGCCCAGCTCGGACCCTCTATCATAGCCTCTCGCGCTCCAGCTGAGAATGTCATCACGAAGTTGGAGGTTGGCTCCGAGTCCGCAGCGAGCGATTACGGACCGTCTCGTGGCGTCTTTAATAGCCCTTTGCGCTCCAGTCAAGGATGTCTTCGCGAAGTTGGGGGTTGGCTCTGATATCGGCAGCGAGTAAATCACCGGCAGTCTACCCTTTCTTCCTTCTGGGTCCTGCGAGCTTGTGCATGGTGATGCGTAGTTGAGGTGGTAGCGCACAGATCCCGTGTTTTATATAGGTTATAGATCACCGAAGTTCTGCCCTTTCTTCCTTCTGGGTGGTGCGAGCCTGTGCATGGTGAGTGCTTGTTGAGGGACCATGGTGCAGTTCCTCTGTGTCAAGACAAGGTCTTGGAATGCCACATCGGCTGGTGACCCTTGAATTGCTCTTCGCATCACCTCACATCAAGAACGGCTCTGTACACCAGAAACGATAACTGTCATGTGAAGAAATGCCTCGGAGATGTAAACAGACAAGAGATTGGAGTTACAAAGTGTTGTCCAGATGGCTTCTTGTCACAGACCATCGACGAACTGAGATGCAGCAGCACATGCACCTGTTTGTTTTGCTCTAGTTATTACTGTGTCCGGTTTCCAGCTCCTTCTCTCATATTCGGGCTTACATTCCATCTCGGCGCTGTGCACAATGGCTAGTTTACAGATATGCATGCTGATGATGGGCGAGCGACCGTGCGTATTGTGTCAAGGCTTTCAATCACGACGATCCTACTGTAAACGCACCCTCGGGACACCGCATTTCGTCCCGCCGACCCATTTTCGCACAGTGGACCCCAAAAAGATTTAATCTTTATAGACTTAAATTACACCTTCTTTTCATCAACAAGCAACCACATCAATAGCCCGTCTAGCTCACCGGTAGAGCGCCTCACTAGTAACTTGCCTATACTTCGAGGTGAATTTGACATGAGGAGGCAATTGGTTCGATTCCAGTGATGGGCATATATTTTGCCCTTTTCCTACGGTCATCAATGGTCTGTAGATTTATATTTTTGCATATTCAGATGCGCCGCGATCTGGCGCATCTTTTGAGCTAGCTTTGAGATTTTTGCGAGTTCGGCTTGCAGTGTGGTGGCGTTTCTCGTGAGGTGACTCGAGATGTGTGCTGCACCGTTGGAGTGTATATTGAGTAACCCGATGCGGAATCGGGGTCCACATCAACCACGTGTAAAGTATGACACGACGAAACTGGACTAGCGCGGCATCTTTCAACTAGTCAAGTGACAACGGACTTTGTAACAGCCATAGAGCATGGATTGGGTCGAGTAAGGAGATCGCTTGACGAGGTCAGATCACAGTTCTAACGAGGGCGAGACTGCTGCGCCATCCACGTACCGCATGGACCTCAGCTTCTGCACGGTTACTTGGGGACGAGCAGTACAATCATTCAGCTCTAATCCTCTTTACCACTTAATTACAAGCTTCAAGCAGCAGTCATAGGGCTAGGCTAAAATCCAGTCACGGCCAGGACAGCAGACTGCATATAACAAACAGTAACGCTTAACGCACGAGAAAGTAGTAAGGAGAGAAGCAAAGCGGGTCCAACATCCTCAACAGCAGGCCGCTTATATATCTGCATCTGCTTCGGACATCTCCTGTGCCGGGTTTCATTCTACAAACTTCCCTGTGCAGTGTGATTCACTATGGTGTTGAGCGTGGACAGTTCCCAGCTTCTCAAGCAAGAGATTACCATTCGAACAACAGCACAACCAATCTAACTTCCTCCGTGCATTCTTTGACTGTCTCGAAGCTACAGATCTGCCATCCATGCCCACAACCCATCGTGACAGGGCCTTCTCCCCCATGCCCCGCAAGAGAAAGCTAAGGCTATATCTCCCATCCAGCTGCGCAAATTGAAACATCCACCGGCTGATCCGCGGGCTGGACCCTCTATCTGGCACCCCAGCGATCTGGAACATCTATGCGAGCTCAATGTCGCGTCGCTGTAACACAGGCGACCAGGGTCAGATGAACTGACCCGAGAATATAACTGCGTTACTCGGCCCGACTATTTCGCCTCTGACGGTACGAGAGGGCAGAGGAGGTGGATTCGAGACAGGAATCACTCGAGTCCGTGTGCTGCATTTGGCAACGGGGTTGCAGTGTTTCCTCACTGCGAAGTGTTCGAGGGTATAACCGAAGCCAGAGGAGGTCTGAAATCGAGCTGTCAAACGGTGTTCCATGTTTCTACTGAACCTTCTACACCGGATCATCCACATACTCGGTATACTCAGGCGGCGGACTCGCAGGCACAACGGCCTCCAGATCCGGATTCTCCTCCCTCTCCAAATCAGCAGCCCACATTGCACTTCCCGCGGCACTGGTCAGAAGGAACAGCATGCTCGCTACAGGCACAAGCTGGAGAACCAGAAACACAGCGCCAAATGAGGTATACTGCAGCCGATGCTTCTTGATGTATGCATTCCTCTCTTGCGCCGTCCACTCCTTCAGCTTGAAGTACCGCCAGTGCTGAAAGGGCCCAGCGCGGTAGCCGGTCAGCCAGAGGAAGAGAGGCACGCCGATCCAGGGGACGAAGGAGAGGGGAAGGCAGAGGATGAATTCGACTATTTGGCGGAGAGAAAAAGGAGCATAGACGGAGGCGTGGTGGGGTTTGCCGAGGCGGGCGACGGGTGAGGGCCCTGAAGGGAGGACGGGACGGTGAGTAGTTACGAGGTCAGAGAAGCCTTCATTTACCATGACCTAGGTCTCCATTAGTACTGTGAAGTGATGTATATCAGAGGCGAGGGAGGACTACAGCGTCAAAGACGTCAACCTGCGATTCATCAACCAGGAACGCTTCGAACAGTAGTGCGGTAATGGCTGAGCCTTCAGCCAGGACGAGGAAGGTAGCGTTGAGCCACGCGCCATGGCGGCCTTGAAATATGGCCAGGAACGCGACCTGAGGGAGGTATGCCCATATGAAAAGGGTCGCAAGGACGAAGGCGGAGAGGAGGAAGCAGGGTAGGAGGCGCGCTCTAAGGAGAGGGTAGAGGAACGGGTGAGCGGCGAAGTACCAGATGCCCTGTTGTGAATAGAGTGTGAGTCCGCGCGACTGTGGAGGTACTCCTGAGGATTTACGCACCTTTATTGGGTAGAAAAGAGGATGGCTGAATCGAGAGACCAGTCGTTTTGTGACATTTCGAGTGTCTTCGAGGCTGATGCGCGGCATCTTGGACGCGCTGATGTGGGCCGAGAGTGGTGTATTCTAGGATTAATATAGTCGCATCTTCTTGTTGCCAGTGAGGTGATGGGGAGCCAGTGGGAAGACAGGAGATTCGAAATCATTGCATTTCTCATGTCAAGAATGACGTAATTGGTCAACCAAACTCGGAGGTCTTCCAAATTAAGAGACCTTCAAGATCTCATTTCGTGGGGCATCCTAGCGTCCAGCAATTATGAAGAACTGCGTGTCACCAAAGGAATACCGCAACAGCAGACCTTGACTTGCATGGGCGATCCATGTACCTCACGATTTGCAAGCGTTATCGTGCCTTGTCTTGATCGGCATCCGGTGCCCAGGCTGAGAGTCAGAATATAAAAGTCGTGCACTGCGAAAGGTATCAGCACCAACACAAGAGGACTGACGATGATCTCAGTTTCAGATTCCGTTCGGGAATCTCTCATCACAAGTATCGAGATACCTGGTGGAGCATCGGCAGGCTACCCTAAGCACGCCTCAAACAGGGAAATGGGTCGCTGCAGTCGCCGTTGTGCTCGCCTGTGGCGGAGCCCATCAGAGTCGAGCCGGTTGCGGTTTGGAAAGTATAGCTGTCGTGACTGGACGGTGCATAGAGAATAACGCAAAGGCTTGCTTGTTAACGGGCGAAGTAGCCTAATGTGGCCAGTCAAACACCTATCGTGTATCAGGCTCATACTCTTAAGGACCGCAATTTACTTCGTCGAGCTCTGGAGCACGGATATATTCGATCTCTCGAAACATTCTTGCTTCAGGTCCGATGTTGGCAGAGTCCATCTCAGCTGCCAATACACACTGCGTGTTTGTACCCTACCTATAGCCACGTAGCAACGGACTAGCCGAAGCCTCTGGCGTGCAGATACAGCTTCGTTTGCGACTGAGATCCAGCTGGTTTCTTCGTCCTTCTTCTCTTCAATACTTCACCCAACCCTACACTTTACAATTGCCTTACTTTCACTTTCACTTTCTTGGTCGGAAGTCCAATTTTCTTATTCCCTCTTTGAAACCTCCCTCCCTGATCTCCTAATCCGCAATCTCGTTTCTTCTTGCTCTATTCGTCAATTCACAGCTCCGACACTCGATCCGGCTTCCCGCCAAATCCAGTGATATCTGCTTTCGGTTCATACCAGTGCCCTCACCGGTCACGTCGTCAATTAGGCAGGCGCACCCTCTTCTCTCCTCTAGCTACATCCTCAGTCGAACCATAAGAATCTCAGAAAGTCGAGAACAGGCTTTTGCTTCTTTGTCAACGTTCGTCCGATTCTCCGCGGGCCACGACGAGCCACTTATCTTGCTACCAGAATCCACCGTCATTAAAGATCGCGTCAGACAATATGAACTTCTCTCGGAATCAACTGTAGGGATACCGGTCTTCCATGCGCGTGGACGAACATCACTACTATGGAGGTGAAGGGCAACGCAATCTACGAGATGCTGAGGGAGGTACCGTCGCCAAAGTCGAGATGGGCTGACAGAGTTACGGCGGAAAATGGGATGGACATCGATGCCTATCCCCACGTTCAATGTCAAGGATCGGCACATCATCCCGATCGACTCTGCTTGAGAATACGGGCTGGCGTGCGCTTTCATTCTGTCTGCAGTTTTGTACGATCGCTTTCACTGTCTTGTTCGCCTTCAGCACGCTCGGGGAAAACTCGTTGTACTGTACAAGTAGACTTGAAGAACAGCTAGTCATGCAAGACACGCGCGTCATCTTGCAGCTGGTTTGTCGCAGAATTGATACAAATCACTGCATTGAGGCTGATACATGGGTTCGAGGACTCGCAGACCTTTCCTGCCGTGTGCCTGGCGAGTGCTCGATTGTAGTAGTCACACTTGTCACGAGCCTTTCTAGTGATGCTGTTGCTGGGCGTCGCATCAACTATTGATGTTGTGCCATGATTCGATGAGGGAAGACGATACCTGTGCAACGGAAGGAATCATTCCAGCTCAATACTGTTAGAGGCATAGGACCAAGACGACATGCCCACGTCACGTCCCAGGGAGGACAGTGCATGAAAGACATGGCGTAGATTTTTGCATGATTTGCATACATATGGTAATAATATGCCGTACGAAATACTGTACTGTAGTATGTCTCGGACCTTTCGGCCTCAACTTTGCGCGAGCAAAACTTCACCTTGCGGCATACCAACTCTCTACGACGTGCCGAGACCCGCTTTTCCCTTTTTCCTGAACGTTCTCCACCTTACAAATTCGATCATGACATCTTTGCATTCGTCTACACTATATTCTCCTTCTTTTCATCTTCCTTGCTCTTGTCAAAGCAGGGACATAGTCGTGGGGCGTGCATGGGTCATCAGAAGAATTAAAAATGGACTCACTCAAGCGTGTCCTCTCGCGGCCCACGGCCAAGCCGTACCGGACAGCAGACCTCGAGACGACAACAGTGCCCTACCTCAATGAAGATGGCCACCTCGATTTCGCGCCGGGAGACGTGGAAAACCCGAAGAATTGGAGTATGGCCCGTCGGTGGTATATCACACTTGTCTGTGTCTTTCTCGTGGTCAACGCCACTTTCGCGTCCTCCAGTCCTTCTGGCTGTCTTCAAGGAATCGCAGAAGAATTCGAGATATCCGAAATCGTGGCAGGACTGGTTATTACCTTGTTCTTACTGGGCTATGTGTTTGGACCGCTTGTATTTGCACCGCTCTCGGAGTTTTACGGCCGCCGTTGGGTCTTCTACATCACGTTTACACTCTACATTGGCTTCAACTTCCTCTGCGCATTTTCCAACAACTTCGCCGCTTTGCTTATTGGGCGCTTCTTGACCGGCACATTCGCGAGTTGTTCCTTAGCGAATACGCCGGGCGTGCTCGCTGACATCTGGGGTCCGGTAGAGCGTGGGAACGCTATGGCGCTGTTCTCGATGAGTACTGTAGCCCGCTAACTCTTGCCCACTTGGTACTGACTCTATGGGAAGTGACGTATATCGGACCTGCAATGGGGCCCGTCATCTCTGGGTTCCTCCAGCTAACAATGAATTGGCGGTGGACTTTCTACGTCTTGATCTGGTTGGGCGCGTTCACTGAAATACTGATGTTCACAATCCCGGAAACACTCCCACTCATAGTATTGTTGCACAAGGCCCGCCGCATCAGAGCGCAGAAGATTCCGGGCTACGAAGACATCATTGCCCCTGTCGAGGCCACGGACCGTACGCTCAAAGGAATTCTGAAGGTAGCCCTGACGAGGCCGTGGAGAATCCTCGTTGACCCCATCTCATTCCTCATCGCCATCTACCTCTCAGTCGTCTATACTCTCCTCTACATGCTCTTTACAATCTATCCCATCGTCTTCCAGCAGAGGCGTGGCTGGAATTCCGGCGTCGGTGAACTTCCCCTAATCGGCACGGTCGTCGGCGCAGCCCTTGGTGGTTTACTCATCTTTTGGATCTCCTCACGTGATAGAAAGAGATTGGAGTCAGGTCACAAAGCTGTGCCGGAGGATCGATTGCCCGTGGCCATGGTGGGTGGAATCCTCTTCGCAGTCACGATGTTCTGGTTTGCCTGGACGGCCGAGTTCAACAGTATCCATTGGATCGTGCCGACTCTCGCAGGAGTCTTCCTCTCTATGTCAATCCTGCTCATCTTCGTCGCGTACCTCAATTATCTCACAGACACATACCTAGTGTACGCGGCCAGCGCATTGGCGGCAAACACAATCTGTAGATCAGCTTGTGGTGCTGCGGCACCTCTGTACACGCAAAAAATGTTTAACGCGTTGGGTGTTGGAGGTGGAGGATCACTCATCGGAGGCGTGGCCTGTCTGCTTGCGCCGATTCCCTTCCTCTTCTACAAGTACGGAGCCACTATCCGGGACCGGTCTAAGTTCGCACCCACATCGACAGAGCAAGGCCATGAAGAGAAGGAGATGTCCGAGGAGCTGCAGCTTCAGGAGGAATACGAGGAAGAGGAGGAGGAGGAGCACAAGGACGAAGCCGACGACAAGAGCGTCAGGACTGGCTCGAGCGGAGCGAACTCTGAGACGTACATTCAAGAGGAGAGCGGGCTAGATCGCGTCGCGACGGCGAATGAGACGGGAGGGATGGCTGCAGGACGACCCTCTGACAGGTACTCTCATGTCGCGCGATTGACCAGATCGGAACATGGTGAGGAAGCTTCATAAAGCCTTGTGACACCAGACTCGAGCTCGTTCCATGCATCACTATCATTAATAAGATTGTGCTAGCCGAGCAAGATCTCACGGCGCGGGCACTTGGTAATTAAAACGGAGCTGTGTCCCAATATTCAAGGATCCACCGCGTCGGGAAAAGACCAAGAGGGACATACACGACAAGGGCTTTCATGACAAAGGAGAAAGAACTAACAGAACTGGAGAGCAAGAGCACCATGTCGCCGCCACCTTGTCATATGCTAGCTCCGCGCAACACAGTCTGACGCATGAACCTTAGGTCAGCCAGCGACATGGCGTCCGACCGTCTCCAAACAGCCCAGCGATCCAGCCAAAGTATTACCCGGGCACGACCATTTCCGAACAGTGCGGCAGGGATCAACAACTGCAAAGCATAATCACTGCGCGTCGCAGCCCAGTATTCCGCCACACAAAAGCTCCAAGGAGGAATCAAGCAATCGTTTGCGCCCTCCAGAAACAAAAACACAATGCCTACTGCTTCGCCGGCGTCCAAAGGGGCCACGTCTGATTCCTTGTCATCAAGGCCAGCGGACGATCTCCGTCCTTCGCGCCCTGCCGCCACTGGAAGGAGGTGTAGGTTGCGTATGCGGCTGGTACTGCGGTTGCGAGGCCGAGGATGCTGTAAACACCCAGTCTTGTTGGGAGCTTTTTGGCGAGGAGGGAGGCTGTCGGGGCGGCGGTGGTCGAGGACATTTCTTGAGGAAGTTTATGTGTTGGTTAGGGCCTGAAGTCGTCGTCGTTGATGTAGTGGAGTTGGAGGAACCAAGAAGTTCCTTATCGGTGCGATCTTCAAAGTGAGGAGAGAAGACGTTGAGATGTTCCGAGGGTTAATGTGTCGTTTGCTTATGTCAAGTTTCTGCACAATTGTCGAGGAGGAGTAGTGTGCACGCGTGTGTTTCCTTCCTTGCTTGAGCGGTGAGTGGTTGAGGTTCTAGGCGGACTTTTGCAGATATCAAGGCCTTGTAGTAAAGAGATTTATACGAGAGTCGAAGTCCTGATGGCTATCAATAAGGGGATTCAACAATCGCTTTATCTGTAAATGAAGTGGAGTACTGCATGTCCTCGCTCGTTCCCAACCAGTCCCACAATCTACGATATCCTCTTTCTCCTCCCCTTTCAATATATACACGCGATACCATACCACACCTATCCCACACAAGCACAATCAGAACCTTCCCATCAGCCCGAACGCCGGAAAGGAAGGAAAAAAAGCCAAGGAAAAACGAGATGGAAGCTCTTTCCAATTTCCGACCGCCGCCGCAACCACCCCCCCAAAAAAGCGAAAATATGCATGGACGAAAGGGCGGGCGGTGATACGGGATTGAAGCGGAGTAGCGCCGCGTCAACGGGGCGGAATGCCATTACCGCGTCGACCCGCGTTGAAATGCGATTACAGTATTCGATCCATGTACATTGTATATATACCCCGATAACCCCCCTTTTCCCATCAGGACCTGCGATATGCGATGTTTGCATCCTGTCGGCCGGAAGGGGGGGCGAGCGTCTTGTTTCGTTTGCTCTATCCTGTTTGTGCGCGATGATAGTGGATTTTTGCGAAGATGATGATGATGATGACGTGATGCACGTGTTCGTTCGCTGGTCGGCTTGAAGGAGCGGAAGGATGGAGTGCATGTTTTTACAATCGTCTCGATTGGGTGGGTCAGAAGCGGGGGTTTTGGAAGTTAACCTGTCCAGGCGAAGTTGTTCGGTTGTGGACCGTGCATCATTATTGAAGCATGTCATTTTCCGGGGATCCGTTAGCGCTGGTGATAAAGCGGATTTCGCTGCTCTGTGTATATGCTGGGAAGGATTATACTACGATTGCCTCTTGGGTCTGGTTGAAAGCACGAGCATTTGGTGGCGTTTGTTTTCCGTCTACTTCGTGCTGTTCGACTCTACTGGCTCCGCTAAGGATTATATCATTCTACACGACATGTCCACTGCCATATCCCGGATACACGGAAGGCTTCCATCACCACTACACATGCAGCCCATCCCTATCCCTATCCTACTCCCCCAGACCTCATCACCCTGACGACTGGACGGCACACCAGTTCATCTCCTTCCGTTATCCTGTGCCTCTTGTCCCTCCTCAACAACCGCGGTGTCTTCAGGGTCATCGGTGGCCACGACTGCGCGTTGTGCATGCTAGCATAGGACCTGTCGTGGCGTCAATCGACCAGAGGAGTGTCGTAACCCTTGTAGAGAGCTAGCGCGGGCGCCACCGTGATGAATGCGATAAAGGCCTATAGCCCGAGGTTACCGGCTTTCGCTGTGGTGGACATGTTTCGTGTTGGTGTTCCTGGGCTGTGACGTTCAGACAAACGGGGCATGGTGCTTGTGGCTGAGGATGGACGGACTGGTTCACCGATTGACTGAAGCAGAGGATGAAGCTGAGGCAAGCACTGTCTTTATGGAAAGTCTTGCTTCGAGTGTCTGATGTTTTGAGCTCGACGAGGATGATGATGAAGCAGCATCATTCGTCTGACAATGGCAATAGCTTATATATGTCCTCCACCTCGTCCTCATAACGGATACTCATGGCATTGTTGTTCAGGCCCATCTCAAGTCAGCTGCCATGTCTCCCTCATTCTTCCACCTCCCAGGTCAGTGCCTGCGAAGTCGGAGTCCAGGAATAGTAATCTTCCACACTGTCACAACGGTCCTCGGCGGACGCCGATATGATACGAATAATGCACATGAAAGGCGAATTGATTCTCAATTTATTGAGGCACTTTTCAGATTCAACTCGCCGCGAATTGCACTGGCACACGAGATCGGGACGGATGATGTTGTGTAGGAAGAAAGCGGTTTGGGACTGGGTCTTTGCGGGCGGAGCGGATAGAACCGGAAAGTACTTTGTCACGTGAGAATCAGAGGATGTATTTTGCCGGGAAGGAAGGAGACGGGCATCGCCTCTCAGTACCACTTGTGGCGCGGACTAGCTAGAGAAACGTGGTTAATAAGCGACTCATAAACGCTCGATGGCGTCGTGCTGCCGACCGAGTATGTTCTTGATATGTTCTTGAGCCAGCTAGCGGCGCATTGATGATTCGCGCTGTAGTCAACGCTTTGGTCGATTCGTCACAGCGTCTTCGCCTGCGTTGAGCGCATATTGAAAAGAGGTTGAGGCATATGCAAGTGATCGGACCCATTGGAGATGCTGCAGCAGGTATTGATGATCTCTAGATATCAATAATATCTACGCCTGAGTCCAATCAGAAGTCGGTGACAATTATGATGATCGTGATTTTCAGTGCAATAATGATACATACTCTGGATACAAAAGCTGGGTGACAGTCTTTTTTGCTCGCAAACATTTTCAGATACAGACCTTCGCGGTTTTGACACGTTCTTGCACACTTCCTCACTCAGAGACTCGGATTCGGTACTCCTATTCTGATCGTGTGGCTGATATTCGAAATAGGTACTATGCCACAGCGATCTGATGCAAGCTCGGTGAGTGTCCTAATCTTCCTTCTGCTTATACGTGGCAAAGTAGTATTGCAGACCGCGATGAAAGCAAACGGATTGTCAGGCATCTGTATGATGACCATGTTCTTGAAGATCAAAAGAGGCAGTGGCAGATATTAAGTGTGAAACACAGAGCGTCGAAAGATCACTTTCCAGGTTGATGCACATGGAGATCCAAAGGTCAACCTCCTGTTGATTTGGAAGACACTCTTCCCACTCAGTCGGACCTTCTTTGTCTAGACCAATGACTACCTCCATCATTACGAAAGACATATATGAATGGTATACTACTGTAGCGTTTCCAGCTCGCAACCTTGTCGGACTCGTCAAGGCCTATTGCGGTACCAGGGTACCCCGCAGAATCCTGTTTCGCATGTGCCATGTTGAGCATAGTGTCGACTTGATATTGTGTCACGTGTGACATTTTGTGGCTGCGCCGCACTATCAAAGACGAAGAATTATATAATTTCATGACGAATGAACTGAAAGATGTTGTCGGAGCACATATGCATAGACCGATCGATTCTGATGTCCGAGCAATGGCTCCTGACGCAGAGGTCATTCAAGACGCCACACGCAAGAGCTATGTATGCTACGGGTGTGCTTGAGGTTCTGACAAGCGTTCGGGCGTGAAACGGTCTCAGCCTCTACGCGTGAAACGGTCTCAGCCTCTAACGATAAAGATGTCATGCAGGATTCCATTCACGTGGTAGCATTCATCACTTTCAAAAGACTCGTTATCGAGCAATCATGAGCTTTCAAGCTTGCAATAATCGATCTGCGATTGTTGGTTGTCATGGACGATGATACGACTACTATTTGGTTGTCGCAGCCAATAAATGTAGATGCGAGGCATTAATCAACTGCATGCCGAAAGACAACTGCCGTCGTGGGTCTTATGTTGTACACATTTGGTACATCTTTATGCGAAGGCATGCTTAGTGAATTGGTCTACCCCGCACCCAGCGTCACTACGAAAACGTTGACACGGCCCGAAATACGGCCGCATATCTTGTGCGTTTCTTGCCGAGCGCAGAGGTCAAGCTCCGCCGAAAAAGGCATATTGAACATGGATTCAGCAACAACATGGCCGGCCGAACAGCATCTCAAGCGACCTAGTACGGACGGGAGATCCTCAACAGGTCATGCGATGGTTGACTCTTCTTGGTACTTATCCCAAGGTTGACTCTCCTTGGTACTCATCCCTGTTGCGACGACGAAAATCGACAGCATGGTAGTGCAGAGGTATTTACCTGATCTGGAAGCCGAGCATGGGCTGGTCGGCAGCACATGCACCGAATCTCCAGACGCCAGGGGAGTTTGCCTCAAACGCGCGCGGCGCGAAGAGTCCGAGAACTAGAAACATGGGGTTTCGGACGCTGTCTATCCAATAATGGCCGTCCGTCACTTGCTCCAAACATCTTCTGCTTCCTCAAGCGCATTAGGCATGCATTAGCCCGACGCAGCGAACTGGTCCACTCGTTCTCCACGCCCGCCACGCCTTCTCCAGATTTCCCATGACCAAACCCTCGGCTAGAGCATATGAAGTCCCCAATCCCCATGTGACTGAATCTTTGAACGCGCATCGTGGGCGTGATAGCTCGCATATATATACAAGAGACATTTCCCTGGATTTATTCCTTCCCTGTCCAGCAACCCTTATCGACTTGTCCCTCATTCCTGCCCTTTGCAGACTCACGTCATGGCGCTCCCCCCAAAATGGTACCAGTTCCTCATCAGTGTGTTTGCTTCCTTCGGATCAATCCTCTATGGATATGATCTTGGTGTTATTGCCGGGGTCATCGCTACCCCTAATTTCAATACAACACTTAACAACCCTTCCGCCGCAGAGGTGGGTGCTGTGGTCAGTGTGTTTACTGGAGGAGCCTTCTTCGGTGCGGGCATCGCCGGTCCCGTGGGTGACTGGGTCGGCCGTAAGAAGACTATCTTGATCGGTGCAGTTATTTTCCTCGTTGGAGGAGGTAAGTATCAACGACTATACACTCGACCGCAGACCGCTGATTCAATGTAGCCCTGCAAACTGCTGCGACGAACATCAACTACCTCTACGCCGGACGATGCCTTGCTGGTCTTGGCGTTGGCTTTTTGGTACACGCAGCGGTCTCACCTCCGTGGGAACGTTGCTAAAGAGTCACAGGTCATGATCATCCCACTCTACCAGGCTGAGATCGCGCATCCATCGATTCGTGGCCGTGTCACATCTTTGCAACAGTTCATGTTGGGAATTGGCGCGTTGATCGCATCGTGGGCTGCCTACGGCACATTCGTCCACTACCCGGACTCGGACAAGTCATGGCGTATCCCGCTTGCTCTCCAGATTGTTCCCGCCGGCATCTTGGCCGCTCTTATCCTCCTCTTTCCCGAATCTCCACGTTGGCTCATCGACCACGGCCGTGGCCCCGAAGGACTGGCCACACTGGCTAAATTGCACGCACACGGTGACGAGAGCGACCCCTGGGTACGTTCTGCGCTTTCCATATATCTGTGGCTGTCACTGACCAAAGTGTAGGTCAAAGCCGAGTACAAGCAGATTCAAGAAGCAATCACGTTTGAGCACGAGCACGAAGCCAAGGGTTACCGTGAGCTATTCACCCACAAACCGAGTCTCCGACGTCTCGTTCTTGTGTGTGCCATCCAAGCCTCCGTCCAGATGACCGGTGTTTCCGCCATACAGTACTTTTCGGTCGCAATTTATGCACAGGCTGGCATTGCGGCCGATGATACTCTCAAGTATCAAGGCATCAACAGCGTCCTCGCCCTGCTCGCTCAACTCTCCTGTGTCTTGTTCATCGACAAGACTGGCCGTCGCTGGCCTCTCATCTTGGGTAATCTTGGCAACATGGTCACTTTCATCGTCGCTACTGCGCTATTGGCATCTTACCCTCCTGACCAGGTTCAGAACGTTGGTGGTGAGTTTCTGTTCCTGTGCCATGTCGCTATCAAAAACACGCGCTAACTCTTTTTAGCGGGTTGGGCCTTTATCATCATGACCTGGCTCTTCAACATCACCTTCTCCGCCACTTGTGGTCCACTGTCCTGGGTCATCCCAGCTGAAGTCTTCGACACACGTACCCGTTCCAAGGGTGTTTCTATCGGTGTCATGGTGTCCTTTGCCTTCAACACCATGATCGGTCAGTGCACCGGCATCGCCCTTGAAAGCATCGGCTGGAAATTCTACCTCCTATTCGTCATCTGCAATTTCACGAACACTCTGTTCTTTTATTGCCTGTTGCCCGAGACGAAGAACCGGCCCCTTGAGGAGATGAACTACCTGTTCACCAACGCACCGCTCTTCGTGCCCGGTATGAAGATTGCGGACTACCAAACGCATGATCTCGAGCGTAGAGAGCGTAAATACAGCCAGCAGGTCGATAACAGGAAGACGGGTGATATCATGATCGAGCAGAGGTAGATGGGTTTTGCTAGCTGGTTCTATTAGAGCATTGGACATGGGAGAAGGATGTTGTCGTGTATAGTTCTCCGATCAACTGCGGCAACATCGTATTTGAGGCATGAAAACACCGAAAGCGGTTTGGTAGCCAGAGTCCGAAGACGACGTTCCTCTCCTTCATGCTTCTCCTCTTCCGATACCTAGCAAGATAGTGACCAAGACATGCTGCTCTTCTACAGTTTCTGCTCCTGAAGCTTTGATCGATTGCCCTGCGACGTGATCTGCGGCGTCTTCCGTTTCTCTTGCTCAGCTGCAACATTTTCCTGGCCGATAGCATCTTGATTCGAGTATTCTTCAGCTGCAGCTCCGCATTCTTGACCTGATATCACTGGAGCTCTTGAAGGCCACGACCCGGGTAAACGGCCCATTTTACGTTATATACTCCACTCCTAGATAAATCAGAAGACGGCTCTGTTTTGTAGTACAGTAGGAATACCATCTAAGGAATACCGAATTCAGGTGCCTGACTCGCGTTGTAAAGACTCCTCTTGAACGTGCGACCGCGTCGTAGATCTCCAAGCACATAGTTATAGAGAACCCACAAGCAGTCTCCAGCTCGAAGCTCGATCTAAGTAGTACCGCGAACAGACACGCGTCCAGCTGTCCTGGTTAGCGGTCACAGGCTTCTGCCATTCGATACAACCCCCTTTGCCCAATAATGTCTCCGGTCAAATCCATACAACCTCTACACACGCTATTCCTAGACAAGCCGCCATGCTGTCTCGAGTTCGTCCCCGATCAGCCGCAGCTCTTCGTGGTAGGCACTTACAACCTTATTGCCGACGATGGTGTCGGTGGACACGGTGAGGACGAGAGTCAGAAAAGGGATGGGAGCCTGATCGTGTGCGAGCTTGGGGATGACGGCATGTGAGTACTTGAAATGATCAGGGTTCGTGAAGAGATTGTTATGATGAACTGGAGATCCCCTGCCATTGCTAGCACAAAGAAATATGCCTTTGAAATTGCGGACACGGTGTAATAGAACTTCTTCCTCGTATGCTCTATCAATGCCAGATCTCGAGTGAACAAACATATGAGTACCACAAAAAGTAGATTGTCAAGGTCACGATACGTAAGAAAGACGAACGAACAGAAAAAGAGACGAATCACGAAAGAACCAACAACGCAATCCCTCAAACCAAACCGTGAACCCAGAAACCTCCACTGAGACCACCACAGCACAATCCTCTCCACCCACCCCACACCCAGCGGTATCCTGCACCTCGCACACTCCCCCTACACTCCCACCACACTCGCAGCAGCAACGTCGACAGGCTCACTCATCTTCTACAACCACCTGTTCACGCCAACACCCCACCTGCAGCCCATGGGCACACTGCAGGCTTTTGATCCTTCCCTAATCGTCACATACCTTACCTGGCATCCCCAGAGCAGCGACAAGATATGCGTCACCCTCACAAACGGGGACGTTGTTATGGTCAAGGTGCCTCCGCGCTACCTGGGCGCACTGGAGGGAGCCTTCGGATTGAGGAACCACACCACAAATGCTCGAGACGAAGAAGTGGAGGAAGTGGAGACCGAGGTCCTTTTCACACACGCGCTCGAAGCATGGGTGACGTCCTTCCTGCCCCTCTCCGCATCCACAGACCCCTCCAACACCCCCTACACCGAGAACAACACCACAGCCATCCTCTCAGGAGGCGACGACACAGTACTAGCGCTCACCCACATCCCAAGCACAAACACATCGTCCTCAACCACCGACAACCCCGCCATGTCCACTTCCACCAACCGTCGCATCCACGGCGCAGGCATCACAGCACTCCTCCCGCTCCCGTCACCCCCTTTCCCCCCGAATGTCCTCCTGACAGGAAGTTACGACGACCACCTCCGCGTCCTCCTCCTACCCTCGACCTCGACCTCATCTTCCACACCACAACCACCACACCTCCGCCCGGAAATCCTACACGGGCTCAACCTCGGTGGCGGCGTCTGGCGCATTGCCATTCTCTCCACCACGACCAGCCCTGCACCACCCGATGTATTTTCACCAGAACGCCAACACGCCTCATCCCCTGCCCCCGAAACACCGCAAGAAACACAAGCAACCCTCCTCATCAGCACAATGTACGCAGGCGCGCACATCGTCCGTCTCCGCCTTATCCTCCCCCACCCCCACTCCTCCACAAGCACAAACACCACCACCAAACCAACAGCCACCCTCTCCATCCTCGCCCACTTCCCCTCGCACACCAGCATGGTCTACGCCGCAACCGCGCAGCCCCCACCACGCCCCC
>Ga0181467_100650_pt1 | contig 17430 bp, 13 predicted proteins | sample InSIn5gowninarea_2_FD_119079 | JGI IMG/M metagenome (GOLD analysis project Ga0181467, IMG submission 119079) | Clean room microbial communities from NASA Spacecraft Assembly Facility at Jet Propulsion Laboratory, Pasadena, California, USA -... ... | reverse complement strand
AGATTTACCACCATTCCACCTCCAACATGGGTGCCGTTTCGAGTTTCGCTGCAGATACATGTCTTCTCATTTCTGCCACAGTTTGTTGAAGCTTGGACAGTGCTGTGCCGACATTGCTTAATTGGGCAGCGACTATTCCAAAATCACTGATAATCTCGGCGTTGCTAGTAATAACATCTTGTTGTAGGTCAAGACGTAGGTTACGGCGGGTAGCAGGAGTGTTTTGTATTTTTCTCGTGTCGAGAGCTTCAAGTGCGTCTCGTATCTCGATATTTGCTAGAGAAGACGACAAAATCGAGGTAATCTTGGTGTTTAGAGCGCTTAGACGAGGAGCTTGCCCATCTATCATCATTGTACTCTGCATTTTAGGCAAAGCAAGGCAAGGCAAAGTACCTATTCAATGATGGGAGAATGAACCAGATTTTGGCCAAAAGAAGTCTAGAATAGGAGAAGCACGTGACTCAGCCCTGGCTCACTTGCGCGTGTCACGTGTGTTTCATCTTTGCTTCGGAATTTGGATACTCGACACGACGTTCGTAACTATGAAGTCAAGACTGTAATATAGCTGTGTAAGTGATTAAGAAACATGCGCGGACTGCGCCTGGCGACTTGATGTCTTCTAGTTCTTCAAACACACGATAGCATCTTCATTCCACGCCCTGATGGCAGCCACTAATACACTTGATCGATTCCTCGCCGAGATCTCGAAATTATTGCGCGAAAAGGACGCCGTTCGTATACAGCAATACCTCATCATTGAACCTCCATACTCCCAGCAATACCAGCAAATAGTACAGGAATTGCGAAACGCATTTCCCAAAGGCAGTGAGGATACGCTAGAGCAAAAATGCAGTAATGCGCTGCCAGAAGCACGAGATGGAGAAGACGACGCACCGTGGACAGCATTCTTGAAATTCATGATGCAGTACTTTGTCTTTCTTCGCGATGTTGATGTGGCCAATCTGCTCGATACTTTCACTAGTCTGAGTGAGCTTGTACAGTAAGTCGAGTAGTTTGTCTGCCTATTTAGGTATGGTGCTTATAAACAGCCAGAAAGTGTAACAGTGCACTCGCTCATGCTTCTTTGGGCGTCCTGGTTCTCCCCACAGTCATCTCATTCTCACGTGTGCTATCACGATTGGCCATCGGCCTCGACAAGCAGCCGGAGCTAATAACACATCTCGCTAAGGGCTCGTCAGATGAAGGTGGTGCCAAAGAGACGCTTCCAGAACGAGCAGCAAACATCGTCAGAGGAGCATTTGTTACGTGTCTTAACGATAGATACAGTGGAGTCAAAGACGGCAAGCCTGAGGGCAAGAAGCTTGGCATATACAAAACAGCCAATATCTGTCTCAAGATTTTGTTTCAATGTCGAAAAACACGCAATGCGGAACAGATCTTCACCAATATCGACAACCAGTCACCACCTCTGGCAATATATCCAAAATCAGAACGAGTCTCGTATCTGTATTATCTTGGACGATACTTATTCTCTGTCAATCATTTCTATCGAGCTCAAAAGGCACTACAAGAAGCCTACAATTTATGTCACACAAAGTGTTTTCAACAAAGGCGTTTGATACTAATATATCTCATGGCATCCAATATAGTGATGGGTAGGTTCCCTTCACACAACTTATATCTAAGACAAGAAGCGCATGGCTTGATGGAAAGGTTTCATCCTGTTTGCAGTGCCATTGCAAAAGGTGATCTTATAACCTTTCGTGCGTTGTTAGATTTTGAAGGTCCAAGTGGTGCTTGGTTTCGACATTTTCGCGTATTGTTACAACTACGCAACAGAGGCGAGGTACTGGTATGGCGAAGTATCATACGCAAGGCGTTTCTTATCAGTGGCAACCAGGGAGATGCAGCGTCAAAGAAAGCTCCTACGATATCACTCCAAGACGTCCTTGTATTCATGAATGCATTGGATCGTGGTCCGAATGGTGGAGGAAACTATATCGATCCAGATTTCGAAGGCTCACCGAGTAACCTGACCGCATCTCCAGATGTAGACATGCTCGATGTGGAAAGCATAGTCTCCTCACTCGTTGAGCAAGGTCTGATGAATGGCTACATATCCCACAGATTATCGCGTTTTGCAATACAAGGCGCGAAACAGATAGGGGGCTTGGCTGCCGGCTTTCCTAATGTATGGAGCACTCTCAGTAACAATGCGAAGGAGCAAGGTGTGCCTGGATGGAAGGAACAGAGGATAGGGGGTTCTAGAGGTGGATTTGGAGGTGGAATGGTGGTAAATCTGTCTGGAGCCAGGCCAGCAGGCGCGGGGGCATGAGAGGTTAAGCGAACAAGTCTATAAGCGATGTTTACTGAGGTGATCAAGATGAAATCCAGGAGGCTGTAACAAAGTTGTCCAGCCACGTTATCATTAAGCTTTAAGGAGATGATTTTCGGATCTCAGATATGCGCCAAGCCGGGCGATCTGTTTCAGTACACACTAGTGCGCAGATCTTCGACCTATACTCGTTGACGATGCCTTGATCCAACAATCTAGTCCCTGCAAGCTTACTTACCACGAGGCACCCTCGCCTCCCCAGGCTGTCACACCATGGCGGCTGCTGGTCCGAGTACGCCTCTGGACTTCATTCGAGAAGAGAGTACGCGGCGACCTCTGTATCCCTCACACAGTCGACACCCCGGCGTCGCACAGGCCCAGACGAGCAGCCTGCGCATTGCAAACGAAAGTAGTACACCGCCGACCAGCTACTGGAGGAACTGGAAGAAGTCGTCCAGAGCATCGCAGAGGTCATCCGAAGGACAGCAGTTTCGCGTTGGCAATATTGGACAGAATGGAGCGCTATACTTGAGGTGAGGCTAAGATCAGCTGCTGCTCTACGGATCTGTGAGGCCCATAGACTGACCCGGTTGAGTTTGCCCAATCGTGTAGGCCTGTCGCTGAACAAACACCGCATACTCAAAACACACAATGGACGCTGCCGTCTGATCTCGACCTTCCATCTGATGATCACTCAACAGAAGACAATAACTGGGAATCTGGAAGCATTATGTCGAGTCCCGATAGGTTTTGGACGCCACGGAAGAATCGACCGCGGCAGGCAACTATGGGCTCGAGCGCATCGCACCTTCCTACGCCTCCCACATCTCCAACTCATCTCAGATCCAAATCTGGTCCGAAAAGTCACAGCGCACAACCCAGCGTTGGTAGCCCAGCAGCAAAACTACCACCTCCAACGACGCCCAGATTCCAGCTCCTTGAAGTCCCAATACCTCATTACAGACTTGGTGTTCCGCAGGTACGTAGCATCCAGCGCTGAGTAGACAACCTTCGTATTCGATTTCCTTGGCGCTTCCATCCGAACTCTCCACGCTTCTTCAGAGACGATCTTGCGCCGTATCTTAGCAGCAGTACTGTTACTGACTGTGTACAGTTCAATAAAGGCAACGCGGTGATTCGTAACTCCATAGCATCATCGATCGCATCCGGCTTCGATAGAACCTCCATGTCCTCCTCGCGACGCGACTACGGCGCCATGTTTCCCGAACCACCAATGTTTTCGCGACAAGAGCCATCACGAATACCAGAGAAGATAATGGAAGACGAGCTTGAAAGGAAGTCTAGTGTCAAGACTATAACACCCCGAACACCTGTACAGGAAACAGCCTCACGAAAAGCAGATCAGCCTCGTGTTCCCCAAGTCAATTTAGCACCACCAAAAGCTGCGCAACATATTGATGATGCGCGACGGGTGTCGCGAACAGTAGAACTGACAGGCGCAACAGCAAGTGGACTCATGGCTCAAATCACCTCTCCATCCGACTATGTTTCAAACTTCGAGCTTCTACACGACTTTTTCCTTACTTATCGATCGTACATTACGCAGGCTGATCTTTTAGCATATATGTTCACGCGTTTGGAGTGGTCAATGACGGCAGATAGTGACTTTGCGAGAATCGTCAAAGTGCGTGTATTTGTCGCTATCCGGCACTGGCTATTGAACTACTTCCTGGAGGACTTCGTTCTCAACCGAGCATTGCGCAGTCAATTTTGCAAGCTTGCCAACAGCTTGTGCCAAGGTTTACGAAGAAGCGCTGCAAAAGATGGAGATCGCAATATTTGCCGTGAGATAAAAAGATGCTATTGTGACCAGCTGCGACTCTACTGGGACATTCCGAGAACACTTGATCCAGATGCGAGAGTATATTATGGAGGTGAACTTGGCTCTCGAGATCCAATGCTTGCAGATGAGGTTTTAGAGAAGCCGGCGCACAGCTATGCTCATACTCAGCTTTACAATAGCCCTTTGGCAATGAAGCATATTACAGCGCTACCTGAGCACGACACAGGAGAAAGAATGAGGCAGACACAAAATCCAAGTATGTCAACGGCTCCAGAAGAGGTACTGGCTCTTCGACGCCGCCACGAATATCGTAACAGTGATCAGAGCATAGACGTAACATGGTGCGCAATGCCACGGAAAGCACTTCGAAACAAGCTTCACCACTCGAAAACACCCCTGGGTCCTCGTTCAGCGACTCCAGAGGCAATGCGGGAATATATGGGAACACCACAACCAGCTCCAGCACCAAAGACGCCTTTACAATCACCCAGACTTCCTTTCCAGAGTGATGCAAGCTCGAGTACTGCTCCGGACATATATGCATCGCCGTCCTTCCTGAATGCGACATCTCCCGCTCCAACAGCACTGTCATTATCAGGTAGCCTGGTCAGAGGCATGGGAGTGCAACCAATGTCACCACAAGTAGTGATACCACGAGACGCGGATATAACACATAGCGTCGCGCCATCATTCGTTGATCCCTTCACAGGCAACTCCACACAACATAGACCGAGCAAGTCCTCAGTCTCCACCGGGCCTAGTCTCCTAGGCTCTGTTCGCAGAGCTCTCAGCGTACGAAAGTTCAGCACGAATACACTCCATGGCCCTTCCCGAAGTCGAAATGCCTCGAAAGCGTCCGGTCGTGGTTCGGCTACCCCAACACCTTACATGAGCTCGCCAGGCATGCCTGGTCGTCCTTCGGGAAGTATGCCACGAGTCGATATGCTTGCTGCACAGTTACTGCAAAGTTTTGAGAGCGCAATCCGAGGCCAGACTGAGCAAAACGACACCTTGCAACATACTGGTAGCGGGAATGAAGCTGTAGTACAGACTTCGAGGATCGCCGAAGTACCACCACCGATAACCGAAGTATCTGAAGTCAGTGACGAAAGGATTGAATATGGCCAAGCCCTCACCCAGGGTGAAGAGCCCACCCATATGGGACCTCCCAGCATCGTAGAGAAAGAACCTGAACTGGAACGCGTGGAAGAGTTTCCACAAGAATTGCCACAAGAGAAGCGTTCAAAACACCGTCATGCTCTTTCCGCCGAATCCAATTTCACGGATTTGTCAGCAGGTATCCGAGGCTCGCATCATGCACCATTGAATGAAGCTCTGCATAAAGATATAGCAAAGAGCTCACCTACCTTGACGCAAGACATTACAACACGGTTCAATGATGCTCCTATTGTTGAGGAGTCTAGTGAGGTCGAGACAATCGTCCACGGACAACCTGAAGCCCTGTACTTGCGCAACTACAATAAATTTCCCTATGGGCTGTCACCGAACTCAACACAAAAGAGTCTGGGTGCCGAAACATTTGTCACAGACGTAACAGACACATCCACCAACGATCCCTTTTCTTTGGAAAGGATCAACAGCCGACACATCAAGCGTCAGCCAGGAGGAGACCTTCGTGCTCATGAACATGTCCGTAGTCTCATGGTGCCTCCTCAACACCACTCCATGTATCTCCTTGAAGATGACGGCTCAGTCTCACCTTCAATGTCAGATATCGTGGAAACTACTGGTCCGGGGCAGGCCAATCAACGCACTTCTGCGCTTGGAATGTTGACCACTCACTCTTCTCAGCAACTAGCAAACATGGATCCTCTATTTGTACAGGCCGCTGCTGATCTTGCCGCATTACCCGACGAGGCGGACGACGGAGGCATCGAAGCGACTCTTGCAAAGCTGGAAGGTCGGATAACGACGCCCGAGTATGATGAGTTGAGTCAAGCTGCACGCATGAATGCGCTTGACCGCTTAGAGCAGGCAACATCTTTGTCTCGTCCAGACTCTGCACAGGCACAGAGCGAAGATCTGAGACGGCATCGCGAAGAAGAGGTGGATGGTGTTGCCATTACTCTACCACCCGATGCCCACTTGGAAGATGCCCAGGAATCGTTCAATACAATGATCACTCAGCCTCGTACTCATGATCTGTCAAGCACCCGAGCGGCATCCATTAGCGACAGTATGACCTCGTACTCGTCTACACCAATACTAGAACGTGGTGATAGTAGCAGAAATCAGCGTCATCATTATGACAGAGAAGGAGCCATGGTGCTACCGTCTGACCCACTCACTGCCGCTGATGAGTCTTACGTTACAGCAATGGAGAATGAGATGTCTGACGAGCAGCCAGTCAGCGAAGAAGGCCAGTCAGTCGTGGGCTCAGTGATCGAACGTCCACAGTACGAACGTCATAGGCGAGCTATTCCATCGCAAAGTACCCAGAGGTCCTTCCTGCTTGATCCAGATCAGAGTCTCAGTCATCTCGATGCTACACCACCCGAAGAGCCTCGGCGTGCTATTGCCAGATCTGAGATGCGCAGTTTCTATGATGATGCTGACTCGGTACACGAAGACGATGTTCTCCCTCACCCGTTAGCACACCCGAAGACACCTCCTCGAGCTATCGAATCCATCAAATTGCAGCCCGAACCAAAATCTTTAGCTGACCCTCGTCTCGCCGAATCTGTCTCGAGGGCCTCACTTCGTCGACATGTCCCCCTGCAAGATCGAGTCGACTATCATGCTCGTGCCGCTACCGACTTAAGGGCTGGATCTGGCGGTACCATCCGTGAGATGAATACCATTTACGCGCTTCCACCACGGCCTCTATTCTCTATATCGACAAATCACTATCCGTTTGTGCTCGCTTATGAGGCCGCCATCCTTGCTCAGCAATTCACTCTGATTGAGAAGGATGCCTTGAGTGATATCACCTGGCGAGAACTCGTCGATCATCGCTGGAGCTCGATACAAGACCCTCACCTCAACTGGGCTGACTATCTCAACTCTTTCAATAATAGCCCAGAAGAGCTGTACCTTCGCGGCGGCATTGATGTTTGTACTACACGGTTTAACTTGATGGTGCAGTGGGTCAGCTCCGAGATTCTGCTTACACAAGAAGTTCACGAGCGCGCCGCTTGCATCAGCAAGTTCATCCAGATCGCCTCGGAATGTCGCAAAATCCGCAATTGGGCTACGGCCATTCAGATAACGATGGCGCTCACATCCTCACGAGTGCAGCGTCTGACACGTACATGGTCCTTGATGCTTGACCACGATCGACAGGATTTGCAGTCTCTTGATATTATGATCCTACCCGCGCGCAACTTCAGCAACATACGCAATGAACAAGATCGTCACCGCATCAAGGCTGATCGAGCGAACGAGGACAAAAGACTTGGTCGAGCTAGTCCCAGCGGCATCGGTTGTGTGCCGTGGATGGCACTCTATACACGAGATTTGGTGGCAAATGCACAGAAGCCTGAGTATCTTGAGGCACCAATGGCAGTAACAGCAGACGGAGTGGTTTTGACTGATTTGCCTGGTGCTGAAGACAAGATTGGCACAACACATGGGGCGATCAATGAAAGAGTCATCAATGTCGAGCGTATGAGAGCTTCGGCTTCGATAATAAGACATTTTGTCGACCTGAAAAGAGCAAGTGAGGAATATGTGCTGAGGAGCGTGCCGGAGATACTTAGTAGGTGCCTTTGGATTGCGGCTCTACCTGAGGAGGAGTTGGAGAGCAGAAGTCGAATGATAGAGCATTAGGTTTTTCTGTTCTTGTCTATATGTTTTATAGTAGTATTTTCTTTTGCTTAAAGGCAGCATCATTCATCTACTTTTCGCTTCATCTTCTTCTTTCGTCCTTCTCTATACATTACTTTTCTGATCTCAAATCCTCGTGGTAAATAAGGTTATAAGGTTAAATCCTTCTCCGAACTCCCCCACACGTATCATCGGAGATAGAGGAAGAGGCACGCGGATGTTCTTAGCCTTCTACTAACAAGATAAACATGTCCGCGAGGACGGCGATGACACTGGCGCCACCCAGTCCAGATGTACGATTAGATTCCTCGAGTAGAACGTCCTCACGCTCGCGATCCCGCTCACCAGACGTCCTCTCCCTCCTCTCCAATGACGACCTTCCCGAACTTCGTACCATCTCACGACCACAAACACCCGTGCCTGTATATCCGGCCACTCCATCTTCGTCATCAGTACCCGGTAACAAGATACAACCTGTAAAGTCAGAGCCGAGCGCAAATGATGTGCAAAAGTCGAGTCCACGGAAGAAGAGCTGGAGGGTCAGATTCTGGGAGATCTGGGACGGGAATTATGGCTTGATGCTCGTCTTTCTAGCACAGCTATTTGCAACACTGATGAACGTTACGACGGGACTTTTGGAAAGCAAGGTTGATGGTGGTGGAATGAATCCTTTTCAGATTCTATTCGCCAGGATGAGTATTACGGTGGTGTGTAGTCTGGTGTATATGTGGTACAAGTCGACGCCAGACTGGCCACTGGGAGCGAAGGAGGTACGATGGTTGCTTGTTGCGCGTGGCGTGGGTGGGTTCTTTGGCGTTTTTGGCCTATACTGGTGAGCCATCCCATTGAGGAGGAGATTGTCTTGTGGAAGGCTGACTGCTAAATCTTTCAGGTCTCTACAGTATTTACCATTGTCAGATGCAACAGTCATCACCTTCCTCGCTCCGGTACTGGCTTGTTACGCATGTTCGAAATTCATCAACGAACCCTTCACCCGTACGGAACTCTTGGGAGGCATTGTTTCTCTCATTGGTGTTGTCCTCATCGCTCGACCTACATATCTTTTCGAAAACTCGAAATCTCCAAGTGACGTGCCATCACCAACAGACGCCGCCAATCCTGCAGCACCAGCCACTGCCGCTGCTTCTGCTTCCGCGAGCGGCATCGAGCCCACTCCAGGTCAACACTTAGCCGCCATCGGTATGGCCATCGTCGGTGTCTTCGGTGCCGCAAGTGCTTACACAACTATCCGAATGATAGGCCATCGCGCACATCCACTGATCTCAGTCACCTACTTTTCATTCTGGTGCACACTTGTTTCCTTCATCGCACTTACCTCTGTCCCATCGATACCTTTCGTCCTCCCTTCTACAGTCTATCAATGGACATTGTTATTCTTCATTGGCATATCAGGCTTCGTTATGCAATTCCTACTCACGGCTGGTTTGCGTGCTGAAAAGAGCGGTCGCGCAACGAATATGATTTACACGCAAATGATCTTTGCGTTAGCGGCAGAGAAGATTATCTGGGGCACGAGTCCTGGGATATGGAGTTGGGCGGGCAGTCTACTCATTATGGGGGCGGCAGGGGCTGTTGCTATGCAGAAGTCGGCTGGTACGGCAACAGGCAAGAGTATTGGACAGATTGTGAATGCTGCTTCAAGCTCAACGGCAAGAGACGAGGAAGAAGCTATGGGCATGCTCGTACATGACGCAGAATTACATCGACTGGAAGATGACGACGACTCCGATATTGAAATGGAAGAGCAAGTCAACCGAGGAAGGAGTCTATCGATCGAGGATGACGAAGAGACTCTGCGTCCGTCGACGGATCAGGATCATGGTAGTCCTGATGCCGAAGTTTCAAAGAAGAAAATCTCGCGTGCATCGCTTGACCCGGATAGTAATTGGAAGTTTCCGCATCGAAGGGAAGGGACGAGGAAGGCTTATAGTGAGGAGGTGAGCCCGCATAGTCCTGTTGTGAGTCGGAAGCCGGCGGTGTTTTGGTCGAGATAAGTAGGGTTGTGTCGTGTTATGTAGTTGGGATTTAGTGTATACATGACTGTATATAGATTGAATATACCTGAAACATATGACGCCAATCTGAAACAAATGATCTGCAAGTCTGGGGAATAGTGTGGGGATATGCTTATCTTTGTGACGATCCCCCGAACCAAATGAGCATCTAACCAGCAACCCAGCCGCCCTCTCCTAAAGCCCTAAAGTCGAAGTCGAAGTCGAAGCTCAGGCTAGAGAAACCCTCCAAATCCTCCGCAGTGTGATTCAAAGATCGCCTTCACCCAGCATGCGCAAGATAAAAACCTGGTGCAATGGCGGCGTCAAGCCGTCGAAAAGACAATCGCCCGAAGTCTATCGCCCTGGTGGCACGCCATAATACTTTGCCAGAGCAGCCACTGCCACGCAATAATAACGTGTCTGCATTGCCTATCGGCCCATGCAGTTTTCGCGAGCTCACGGCTGGACATCTCTGCGGATGCCGGCGTTTCTGGCAAAAGCGACGGGCGATACAGCAAACCGAAGCGCGACAGAAAGATGCAGTAGCTGTAGACGAGACGGGGCTTTGTTACTGTGGACATCATGCGTGTTATCATGGGCAAGAACAAGATATAAGTACACGAAAGAGGCCGTTCGAGCAAGAGGATGTAATGTTATCGGAGGACTTAAGCACTGTCGGAGGAGCTAGTACTAGAAGGTTGCGACGGATCGAAGAAGGAGCGCATGACCGTGGTATGCATCAATCACTCAAATCCAGCCTGGCGATTCGACGACGTCCTCTATCCCAGCACCAGCTATCGCACGCATCTTCCATCAGTTACTGTGTTTCTCAAGCTCGCTCTAAGATGGCACCTGGACCTGAGCCCAGTGCAAGATTCACCGTCAACAATCACACTAGGACTTCAGCAAGCTTGATCGACGACCGCAGCTCGACTGAAATCGCACCATCCCCAAGTGCAATTGGATCGCCTGAGATTCGAGCAGTTGACCATATGAATCAGCATGGAAAGGTGGCCATACAAAGTCAAAACCTTGTATCACGCACGACTCACCGTGATGATGTAGTCAGATCGTATAGGCCTCCTTGACGACCACCTACACAAAAAATCACGTCTGGGCGTCGTTCAGCCGTGGAGCAATTATCGCATGAGCTTTTAACGCTTCGCCCCACCATTCCATCTGTTCCCGATCTTCAAAGTGCTATTGCTGGCCTTTACGTTCGTCTTGAGGCGATGGAGCATATATCGTCAACATACGACATTCCAGAAGATATGATGGAGAGATTGGAAAGACTCGAGTCTGTTGAAGCCCGTTCGGCTGAGCTCGAGTCAAGACTTGAGGAGCTTGAGCATCTGAAGGAGTTGGTTGAGACGAGATCGACGACAGCATCATTTGAGCGCAGGTTCGGGGAGTGTGATCTCATGCAAAATCAAGACGTCGTTGAAAGGCTTGACAATATGGAGAAACGTCTGTTGAGCTTGAAGTCACGAGAGGCGCCCTCACGGCAATCACCATGGCAAGTCGAGGTCGTTGTGCTGCCTTATGGGCGAGAGCTTCATGGATTGTGGTCTGAGAGTGAGAATCTGCCAAGCTACTGTGCTTGGTCTAGGATGATGAACACCGCATCACCCGCGCGCACTACGAGTACTTGGTTCTCCCCGCGAGCTTGCGCCCCAGGCAGTGGGCTTTCGGGTCTGGTCTATGCTCGACTTCGCTCACGTGGTTTTGTGCAGACAATCAACCTTACTGATGAATCAGCACGTCACTTTCAAGACCAGCTCTCTTCTGCGTTTGGAGAATTGCTCCCACTACTTCCAGCTTCATCATCTTCCACAGTCCGAAAATGGGATAAACGATTTTTAGGCCTACAGAGTCCGCTGATACCGCTGCGCAAGCTACACAAAGAATCACAGCTTCAGTATCTAGTACCAGCGGAAATGGTTACGCCTGCATTATGGAGCGTTGCTTTCCTCGACTCGAGCGTGTTGATGAAGGCGCCAGCTGCTGGGTTGAGGAGACTTTACGTGTCGACTGATGGGAGAGCTGGACTGCTACCATGCTACCTGAAGGCAAGGGATCGAGTTGAGCACAATAATGAAATTGATAATTCTCATCCACGATACTGAAGTGTTTTGAGCTGCTGTATGAAGCATACAACAATATGCCATTTGCTTTCATCGTTGAGCAAGTTCCTACATAGTCAGCTTCGACTTTGATGGCTACAGCAAGGCAGACGGATATCTATTGGAATTCAGCAAGGCACTGAAGGAGTTCCAAAACGTCATCGCAATCAAATACAATTGGAACGATGAACATGTCATTCTGAAGTCGAACAGACCGCTTGAACAAGAAAATGAGCAGAACGCTCTCTCTGAACACTTTAGAGATACACGTGCCGCTTTACGATTCGCCGAAGCACTCGACACTGCTCGACTGACTTATGGTAGCGACACTAATCTTCTCCTGATCGTCTTTACGAACTCAATGTCGCCTTCGATCCTATGACACACGTGGTTCTGGGTACCAAAACGTTAATCACGAACAAGTCTAAAGGGCAAGCAACCTTTACAGGCTTGGTACAACAGGAACAAGGAGAACAGAAATAAGAACAAGGAGAATGTTAGAAAACTGCTCAAACGGGGTGAAACTGGCTCCGTTCGAATTGGCATCCACATGCCAGGAGCAATCACAAGGAAGCGTCTTGACGATATTCGTCGTGTGATACGTTCCGTGTCCTTGGACGAACAAGGCACATGCATTGAAGTTCAGCTTGCATTGGGCGATGTACAATCATATGCGTCATCCTGGCTATACCTGGACCTCGACCTCTGCTTGTATGTCAATCTGACGAACAGCTGATTGCTGTTCAACTTCGTCGGCGGATTCTTCCCATCTTTCGTGTGGGACAGGGATGCACCCTTGCCCGAGGTCAATGTACCACTACAGCATGTTCCAGCGCTGCTACGAGCTCCATAGGATCTTCCCGAAGATGTGCCCAGACAATTTGCGCTTGACTGGAACGAGGAGTCTGTAAGGGGTGGCAGGCGAGGGAGTTGGGAGATCATCGATATCTGAAGGTTATCATGCTACGGAATGTCACCGGTAGCCCTCACAGCGAGCCATGCGCTCAGCTGTAGTGGGCTTGAGGCAAGACTCTTCGTCAGCAGGGAGTTGGGAGCTCATCGATATATGAAGCTTATCATGCAACAGAATCTCACCGGTAGGCCTCACAGCGAACTTGAGGAGAGGCTCTTCATCATGAAAAAAAAAGATATCTCTGCCTACCCCGTCTCAGATGTCAGTGTTGCTGCGAGCAGTTTTGTATTAAAGGTGTCGGCAGCAGTCTCCACAACCCGACGTAAGCTATAGAATCTCATAGACATGAGGAATATCCCTGTAAGAAGAACTGTGAGATGTAGTGACGGGAAGAATCGAACCTACAGTATTGGTTGTTATTGAGGCAATGCGCACCCTGATATATGAGATGGGGTAGGCGATTTCCTTATGCAGGAGAAGTAGTAGAAATCCAGTAATCCAGTAATCTAGTAAGTCACTAAATTCGGCCGAGGTCGTGCAGCATTGCAACTTGCGGTTGTTTCTTCCTCATTACTATATTATATTACTACTCTTCAATCTTGCGCACCACTGTCACGATGTAGTAAAGATTACGTCTAGCGGCCGCCAGTCCGCAAACTGTATTCACATATAGACATCGAAAATTACTCTTCGCTTTAGTAAACTTTCTTCGTGCTTTTGCTTCCGTATAGTTCTTCGACTATGCCTATCTTGCTTCGAAAGTAGTATTTATTCTATCTAGTAAATGAGATGAAAAGAAAGTATGGAAGAAAGTAAAACGAAAGCGGTATTGCGTGCAGCAGCAGCTAGAACATATATGTGCCATTTGAAAGATGCACCAAAAAAAAAGGCAAAAAATAGTTTTCACATTCGGGTGCCGCTGGGTGTCTGTTAGGACGAGATGCACATAATAATATTGATGTTGCTTACGGAGTCGAACCCGGCTCTCCTCGGTTGAATGCTCAATTGGATGAGAGCGAGAAATGCTAGCCGATACACCACACCCGATGATGTTCTTGATGAAAGCTGAAAATTTTCAACCGTTTATGAGCACAATACAATATTGACATCTCGTCGCACTGCTGAGGTGAACTTCTCGCCTGCTGCAATAAGAGGCAAGAACGTCAAGCAGTCCGAACCTGATAATGATATAGCAATTGACCATAAGCGAAGGAACAAAATCAAGTAATATACATGACTCAACGACTCAATTCCTGTCAAAATCAGTGCATCCTAGAGTCTTTCAACAGATCCCAACAGTACTCCGCACAAAACCTGCATATTCAATATCACATACTACTTTCTCGGATTCAATCGAGCGCGATTATTTCAACTCCGCCAAACCGGAAGCCACCTAGCCAGACACCGCTATCCATGGCAGACACTACTAATACGGGGTGCGACTTTGGCAGGACTACAAATTCACCACCTTCAACACCCACCCAGCCTTGGTCGATTATGCGAGCATGATCAGTAGGTCCCAACCAGATGTCTCTTCGCCCTCGATCACTTGTGACTTGATCTGCAATCATTTTCTTATCACGACCCCATTCGTTTTCATGGCTGTCCAATGGTAAACCACCTCCATAGCCTACGGTCAATCGCAGTGTTGGAAGAATTGGCATGTCCCCATAAGGTTTATCGACCAGCATAGGGTAATTGAACGGGTTGCAGATCTCCTTGCGGTTCAACCAGCCGTGTTTGATGGCAGACTGTCCCCCCAACTGAGATCCTGCTGCCATCGAAGCTTTTTTCTGTCGTTGCAACTCGGGGACTACTTCTTCCAATCCATATAATTCCGACAAACCATTCAGGTTCGTCCACTGTTCTGTGAAGAACTTATCCCAGTTGGGCCCCAATACGTAGCCTTCCCCTGTCGATACTGGATTGATCCAGACCTGTTCAACCTCGTCCAGTGATTTGCACAGGGTGGTGAGGTGAGTCTCAACATGTCTTCGGTGCACGACCTGGACATCTTTCACAGTGTGTCTTACTTTGAACAACTGGATTCGCCATCTAATCTTGTATCGTCCTGGCTCGATGTACTTTCTGCCAAGGTACTTGTAAATGTCCAAATATGCCTGTCTTGTCAGCTATCAAATCAAACGAAGCTTAAGAAAACATACATATAATGAGCAAATTCTTCGACAAGTCACAACTCTCTCTTGTGGCATGAAGTGTACGTCTTTGTCAAATACATTACTACTCTTGGCTGGTGGTAGAGAAGTGTCCTTTGTTTTGTCCTCCAACCCCTGCGATGGGGAATCGAGATCCTCAGAGCTTCGCTGTCGCTTTGTTGGACGCTTGTTGCCTTGGCTCCCTTTTATAACCTTATCTAACATGCTGATTTTTGTCGAAGGAGGTTGTCTAGACCAAAGTGGATCGCATATTGGTCTCATTGGTTGTGCATTCAGGAGAGCCCAATCCTCTGTGAACTTTTTACGCTCTATATGAGAGGGATCTGGAAGAATGCCACGCCTATTATTTGATGTATACTCCGGTACTTTCTCAGAAGGACTATTTTATGATAAGCCTACATTGTCATTGCTATATGTCAAGCAATATATGGTCTGTCTCACCTCTGATCACGTGTATCAAATACATGCCGCACGTACAGTGGACTCCAGGGAGCCACAACTTCGAAGGGTTCTTCGGTGTAGAAATAGAGCATTTCGTCGTCGGTGACTCCATCAGGCTGATTATCGATGTCACATATCCCACGCGAGTCCTCGGCTTCTGCTTTGTGCTTGCTTTTATCGCCACACCATCCATACACCTTTGAAACGCGTTAGAACACACAATAGAAACTATAGTACTCTTCTTGCATCGACCACATTGAAACCTGTCAGGCTCTCCGCTTGCGACGCTTCGGCATGCTTCACCCCCTTTATTCGCACTTTTGCAATAGCTGCAAGGCAGCATACTATTCGGTCCGATCTCACGCGACTGCTGTACAACACTATTGAGGCACGACTGATTCTGATTCTTGGTCACGGAACCGGGACGATGATGGTCACGGACAAAAGAATGGACATAATCAAACACACATGTACATGTATACATGTACAGGGGTACTTCTGCGATACGACTGTGGTCGCAATCTTGTAGTGTAATCTGCACGTGACCTTTTCCTTCACCATACAAAATCCGACTGGAGTCGCCGTTTTTACTAAACTTCTAAAAGCAAACACCTACATCTCTCTTCTCCAACTCGGCTTGGCACCACGCGCATCCTCTCTCGGCTGCTGCTATTCGCTGAAGAAGCGGGATAATGTAGCCTCATAATCGCTGCAGTGTCTATAAGACAATGAGTCCTCCCAGGTCATCGCACACTCTGCCTGTCTCATCACAATACTGCCTGAAAGTGACTTCTTATTCAAGATATGGCATCTACGTACTCTGCGTTTGTTAATGACGCAAGCCTCTTCCTTCCCTCATGTCATCTTATCTATGCCGTCCCCAATATGGAAACACTCTCTTCGGTCATCGCGACCAAATCGAATCCTGGCAGACTGTCCCCAGGCTCACGGTTCGAACAAAGTATAGTTGTGGTAGGTACAGACTCTGCCCTCGTCGCCATCGAAGAATGTAGGTTCCTCTTCTTGCAGCGACCCATAGTCAAAAGAGCTGACAATGGCACAGGTCGCAGGCATGATCCTACAGTCATTATTGTGCTCCGTCTCTGGTCAGCAGGACCAGCCTGGTGGCATGGAACACCCTTGCATTTCAAGGAAGCCTATGGACCTCTTGCCATTGTTGGTATGGGTACTGGTGGTATGTCCTGGCACCCTCCTCATCACCTTTAGACCTAACAGTCATACAGCCAACAACCAGCCGTTGACGATCATACACAAGGAATCCACCTTCGGCAGACGCCTTTTGCGTGATGTCGTGCCCAATCACACTCGAGGTATCTACATTAATAACGTTTCCTACGCCCGGCCTATGGCGCAGTACGGTGAGCAGTTGAAGTACGGATTGTGTGCTGCCGGTGCTGCATCTCTTTTGCTCGCACCAATCGCTGCGCCATATATGGTAGCTGCTTATATCGGTTCCTGGGGTATTCCCGCTGTGGTCGGCTCCCAAGTCGTCACAGCGGGTTTTGGTTTGTATACTGGTACTCAAGGCGTGCGGATCATGCAAGACGGTCTAGGCAAGCATCTGGATCCGGCCAATCAGCGTGATAGTGCAACACTTCACGAAAGAGACTTCATGGTCTTGGACTTCAGTGGGGACAATGCTGTGCCCTTGTTCTTCAGTGAAGCATTCGAGGTGAACTGGGTTGCGCAAGGCAGAATTGGCTAAGGAGATGATATCGCAGCACCGTGGTCTATATCTTCAGTTTACTTTGTCTTATGCTAATGAACTCATTATTGTTTCGCACTACGTCCATACTGCACTGTCAGCGCCGCCTCCTTCCAATCTATCCTCCTCCGTCTACAAAAGAACATGGA
>Ga0181467_100647_pt1 | contig 17440 bp, 14 predicted proteins | sample InSIn5gowninarea_2_FD_119079 | JGI IMG/M metagenome (GOLD analysis project Ga0181467, IMG submission 119079) | Clean room microbial communities from NASA Spacecraft Assembly Facility at Jet Propulsion Laboratory, Pasadena, California, USA -... ... | reverse complement strand
TGCCCTATCAGAGTTCGTTCCCGTCAACATATTTGCAAAACTCATCAAACCGCCATCGTCCCTTAGAGACGTAACTGCCAAGTCCGTATCCCGTCAAGATGGTCAAACTCGAAGAAGTCGCCGACGAGGAGTTCATGAAGGAGCAGCCCGGCCCCCACGACGAAGACGATTGGGACACCGATGACGGTACTTCTCACTCCAGCATCTCCTCCCTTTGTTTCGCTTCGCCGCCTCCACGCAACCCGTGCATCTGACTGACACCACCATAGCCGAGTCCATCCTAAGCGATCCCGCCGACGATGACCTCGACGACGAATCCCTCTACGACCGCATCTCCGCGCTCAAAGACATCGTGCCCGCACACACCCGGCGTCAGCTATCCTCCACTGCAAACTCTGCATACTCGTATCTGGCGACGGGTGCCACGTGGGGCGGCAAAGCGCTGTGGATCGTGAGCACGAGCGCACTGTTGTTGGGCGTGCCGTGGGCGCTGGCGTACGCCGAGGAGCAGCAGATGATCGAGATGGAGCGGGAGATGAAGATGCAACAACAGGCTGGTGCGATGTTGGGGGGCCAGGGTGCTGAGGGAGGGCAGGGAGGGCAGGCCAAGCCGGCGTTGTAGGGACTAGGGAGGCTTGAAGATAGGTCTGTAGTGCTGGTGAAGGTGTGGGTGTTGGGGCAGATGGTCGTAGGGGTATAAGAAGGTTCATGTACATCGTTGTCTCCCACGTACCGGCGATCATGGGTAGCGGAATTAGCGAATGTGTGTAGTATAGTTCTCAGCTCTTCTAATCTCGATAGTCGATTTTGGTTACAACACGATGAGCATACTATTGAGTCATCGTCAGGCACAAGTGGAGAAAGTATATTGTTCACAAAAGGCGTCGCGCTATATGTACACTCTGCGCAGTAGCTCACCGCGTCATACAGCCGTTCGGAGTCCAACAAACGCTTTGAATGGCCATACATGCAAAACCCCAGATCGCCAGTGCAGACATTAGGAGATGGACTACTCTATGCATGGACAACGTTTGACGCTGTGCTCTCGGCCATCACGGACGCTCTGTAGGTGTGGTTGTAATACAGTCGAAGAAGAACTTAGATGGATTGCGTTTGGTGAGGAGGTAGGTCGGAGTGGCGTTTAAAACGGAGGTGGCGGAGCATCCGAGGCGGTGGATTGCTCCTCCATTAATTCTTCGCCGGCGGATTCGATCGAGACAGCGAGGCCGAGCTTGCACGTTTGCTAGATCGTGGGTCAACGTCCGTCCATGAGATGATAGTCATCGCAACTTACCTTAGCCTGATCAATCTCACCCGCAAAGGTAATTTGCACCGGTGGCGCAACCCTCTTCTCTAGCAGACACCCCAATTTCCCCTTGCTATCAATCTGCGCTCTGAAGCTCGACTGCCTGAAGTCGTACTTCGCGCCCAATGTCGTGACACCCTCCTTCCCACCGCCCATCATGCTACCACCCATACCAGCGAACGCGAGATTGACATCCACACCCGCCTCAACTTTGTCCGTCAGCCTCCTCCAATAGCTACCCTGCACACCCTGCGCACCCGCAAGCAGTTGCCCCGATGCTATCCATCCATCACCCTTGTACCTTCCTGCGTAGCTGACGAGGCAGTCTGGCCCATACCCGCCGACGGGGCGCTGGTACATGCCTTCAAGACCAAGCGATAATCTCGGGGTGACAGCTTGCAGGTATGAGCCGACAAAGGTGCCTGTGAGGAGGCCCTCTGATATTGATGGGTTCATGGCCTTTATGGCGGCGGAAAAGTCGGCCCCGGTGTATTCGTTGTCGAGAGAGAGCATGGCTTGGCCAGCGCCTGGGGCGACTTGGACGGAGGTCTTGGTAACGAGGGCAGAAGTCCAGCGGTAGTTGAAGCGGCCATTGAGGCCCCAGTCGCTGTCGATTGTTGCGTGAAGGAAAACCTGAGTGAGACGAGCATGTTAATACGACATCCCGTGCTTGGGTAGAGGAGCAATTGATAGAATTCGTCACATACCCTGGGAGAACCGTACAGCGCAGCATAGGCATAAGGCGGCAGCGCCTGACTGCCCATACTCAACGCATGCGAGATCTGGAACAACGGCGACATGCTGAACGCTTTTGTAAGGTCCGCCCGCAGGCCGGTAAACGTCTGATTGCTTAGAAAGACATCGCGCTGGACTTCTTTCGCAATGTTATCGACCGTGCCTGGGTTCGAGAGCCCTAGAGCGTCTCTCCGGTCTGAGTAGGCGACATATGCATCGCGCAGCTTTGAAAGAACGGGGTTGGTCGTAAGGAAGCCCAGCGAGTTGTACGCGGACTCGTCTTTTGTGGAGAGGGCCATGCTGGGGCGGGAGGGGGTACCTCGAGAAGACGACCGGTGTTCGGGCGGAGTGAAGAACCGCGATGCGCCTGAGATGTAGAGCAGGAGGGGGAGGCGGAGGAGGAGTGCTGGAGGAGGTAATGGATGGCTGACGATAAAGTCGAGGTCGCGCGTGCTCACGATGAGCTTCGACAACGTCAACCCAAAAATCTCCAGGGAACCTTCCGTCGCCAAGACAAGCAGCCGCGCGGAAGACGAACGACTCCAGTATCGATTCGAAGGGTTATGCTCTAGGTATCAATGTAAGAATTGGCCTCACTTGCACCCAGTGTGTGCTATCATGCGACATTGTTTCCTACATGACACGGAACATTGCTGTACGTTCACTTGCAACTACATGAACTAATTGGTCCTTGAGCAGTCATGCTTGAGCTGGCATTGTCTTGTAATACTGCGGCTCCATGTACTGTTCGGCAAGAATGCAATGCAACAGTTCTTGTGAGGCCTACCAGTCTAGTCAGTGGCGAATGTCGGCTTGCACAACACACTTATCTCACGCCGCGAATTTTACACAGCCTTAACGTTAGCACCGCCTACAAGGATGGTATACACAGCTATCCGACTCTCTCTCTCTAGGATTTGGCATACGTCGCCTCCTCCAGCTGTCTCGGACCGTCTTTACCTCTTTTTAACGCCGTTACGAAGCCTTCTATCTCTACCGCACTGATTCTTACTCCATCATGGATGAGCTCGGACAGAACTAAAGTGGCATATATAGAACAATGTAGCAACCCGAAGGCTAGATCGAGTAATGTTCGCATTGCTAATAGGCAATAAGGTGACCCGTGAGGTCGGTCGAAGTGTCTCGAGTATTGCGGCTCTAAAGGATCCTCTTTGCTGATTCCGACGTTGGTGTCTATCCTCAAGATGAGGACTGTGGTCTGTCAGACCTCTGAGGTTTTCGAGGACCTTGTTGTAGACGTCCATCTCACTTACAAGGAGTGCTCATCATGGGACATTCATAATGCGACTGGGTGTCAATTATCAGCAGAATACAATATCTCCTTTTTCTCCAGCTGCCTGTCTGCCGTAATACTTTAGTTCAGCAAGCACATCTCATCTCGGTCCCGGACACAGCCCTCATTAGCTTCTTCGCTAGGAACCTACAAGGTCCACTAATGCAGCCTCTCAAAGATTCTAACAAGGAAACTGGTGCGGTATTTCACTGACAACTCCAGGGTTCACTAACGAATATGCAGCCACTTCCTTGATGCCTGTTCGGCCTAGCAACACGGGACGAGGCTCGCATCCGAGGGAGCGAACATGCCTGGTGGACTATTTGGGTCGTCTTCCAAAGCTCCGCGCGATTCAGACAATTCCTAGATTACCTCTCTGCGGGAAGTTCCTCGGGAACGTAGCTTGGTCCGCCTGGCTTTCGACGTAGTTGCCTATGGAAGACGTACGTTCTTATAAGTAGGTTAGACGGTTTGATGAGTTTTGCAAATATGTTGATAGTGAATCTTAGATTGAGGAGTGGGAATCCTTGCTCCCCAGAAGGCCGGTGTCCGTTTGCAAGGCATCCACACCATTGCGATTTCGACCAGAAGGCAGATTGTAATTACGACTATAGTCCGCAATGCGAATCTGCGGGCGGGCGGGCTTTGTTGCGAACAGTTGCACATTGTTCTAGTTACCTCAAGTGACCTCATCTAGCTCCCGGTTTTCGGGCTGTCTATTTCTCCCTCTGGCCTGTCTCCTTCATTGTTAGCTCCCAACTATTCTCAGCTGGCTAGCAATGCTTGTGTCTTCCAGATTCGCTTCCTCTGCCACCGACAACCATAACTCCTTCCTCTCTTCAGGACTATGCGGAAGCATCTTCATCGCATTCACAAGATCGTGATATCATGTTCGAGACTATAAGCGGACGTTGGAATGCGTGCGCCTCCTCGCCTTCAAGCGGTCATTGGCATACCGTGCGCTTCAAATTGAATCATAGTCAGGGCAATAATCCTGCCACCAGTCACTGTATCATCCGAAACTACAGCAATCGAAGCCGCCGACAGTGAGAAGGTGTTCTTCCCAGTCCAGCCCCCATTCTCCAAGATATTACTCACGTGTCAGTCACGTGCTAACGCGTTATCGCGTTTTGCCTACTCAACCACCTTACCACAAACCATGCCCTTCGTTATCCCACAGCAAGATCCCCCATCACTCAACGCCTAGAACACGTTCCATACTCTTGAAGTCCTCTCCTGAGTGAACAGCGACAATGGGTGAAGCCACTCCCCGCATCACAGCGCAATACCTCGAAAACTTCTCCCACCAGACCGTGCGCATTCTGGGCAAAGTGACGTCCCTGCGCGGCGAGCAGGCTACTATAGATGCCGGAGGCAACATTTCGATCATGCTCAACCGGGTACGTTCAGTTTCCCTTCCATGATCGCACCCTGTTCCTTATCATTCTTCTTCGCGACGAGCTACACGCTTTCTCAGAAGCATCAAATGCAGGGACTACACGCTGATTGGGGATCCAGGACGCGCATATACAGCAGAATCATGCGGTGGAGATTGTGGGGAAGGTGCAGAATGATTTGAGTGTGAGGGTGCTCGCTAGTACTGATCTGGGGCCCGCGCAGAATATCGGTATATTATGTCCTAAACTTCTACTTCTGGTTTGATTAAGGAGGGAGAGTCAAGGTGGCAAGGCCTTGTGAAATGGCTGACATGTACATGTGATTAGATTTCAATGCTGTCGAGGCGGTCGTTGATGCTACGCATCGGTATAAGGAGATCTTTTACGGAGGGGACGATTAGACGCCGCTACTATGTCCATGGTCGACAGAGCAGGCTGAGCTGGGGCCGAACGTCACGAAAGCATTGGAATGAAGAACGCCGTACGTGGTCGATGACCTGAGGCTGCTCAGGCACATATCATGTGGTATATGGCAGTAACCAATGCCTGCGAATGCTGGACGGTTTCGCTACGCCGCCAGATGCAACGAATACAACGAGTCAGATCATGAGTCCCTCCGCAGCCTTTTACTTTCACGTTCTCCGTCCTCTTCTCGTCTCCGGCGCTCACCCACAGGCGCGGAGTTGGCACCAGTAGCACCCGCACCATCTCTCTGATAATCTGGACGAAACCGTTCATCGCCTTGAAAGTCATTCATCTTCCTCTTATCCCCAAACTCTCCCCATCTCCCAGTATCCTCCGACCGCAGATCCTTATATCTCGTCCTCCCCTTTCGGCCAATCTGCGTCATATCCCTCACCTGCATATACTCCGGCAGCACCTCCCTATTGACCTCATCTTGGAACCTCGCCCCCATAACGTCCCTATCCTTTAGCCCCAACTTCTCCGCATCTTCCTGGAAGAATGCTCCCTTATGGTAATACCGCTTCAAAAACCCCGCCTCACCCTTTCCCTCCCTCTCCCTTGCCTGGCCCTCCAGAAACTCCTTATCCTCCACATCCCTCTCCTCCTTCGACAAGTTCCGCCGCCGCTCGACCTCCTCCCTTTCCTTCTCCGCCGCAATCAACGCATCCCGATCGCGCTTTATCCGCTTCAGCTCCCGCAGCTTCCACGCCGCAAACTCTGCCTCTGGATCCACATCATCAGTATCATCTACCTCCTCCAGCAAGCCCTCGTCCTCATCATCCCAATTCTTCTTCGCCGCCGCACGCGCAGCTACGTTTTTTTCGAGCTGCTCCTGCACCAGCGCATCCGCCCTCTCTTTTTTCCTTCGCTCCTGCTCCGCGTACTCCTCCTCCTCGCTCTTCTGTTTCGCCGCCGCACCGTTGATATCAGCCCGCTGCCCCTTCTTCACGAAAACGGGCCGCAGGAGCTTTTTGCGCCGCTCGTCCTCCGACGAGCTTTCGTCTTCCTCCTCTTCTTCCGCCGACTCGTCCTCACTCTCGCTGCCCTCCTCCTCGCTGCCAGCTTCTGACTCCTCGGTTTCAAACTCGTCCTCCGCAACTAAGCGCTTAGCATCCGTTTCGCCCTGTATACGCGCTGCTTCTTGTGCTGCAGCTTCTTTGCGCCGCGCGTTGAGATCGACGGACTGGAGGTTGCTTGTAATTTTGCCTGTGGGGAAAGAAGAGGCTTTTGGCGCGGGCGCACTGGGGGCGGCAATTTTGGTGGCTTCCTGCTGCACTTCTTCGTCGTCAGGCTCGGAGCAAGATTCTTCGTCTGAGGAGGGTTCGTCGGCGGCGCCTTTGCCGGGTCGGTGACGTGCAGGCCGGATCGGGTTCGCAGTCATGCGTTTGGGTGGCATCTTTGAGACAGACAAGGTAAGCTTCAATGTTCGAAAAGATTTCAGGACGAGAACGCGAATTGTGGTTGTGGACTGTTCAATGGGCCAAGAATCACGAATGTTGATCATGCCAAGGCATAGGGCTACCTCGAGATATTCGCCACCCGTGATCGCTCCGCTTTTCCATCAAGTCACTCCGGATATCATTGGACATAAATCGCTCCGTAGCACACTTGAGCTGTTCACGAGATTCTGGGCATCCTGATAAACAAGCTAAGTAGATTCGTTATGACGCTTGCTGATGGTCATAGGTGCGTATGGGTTACGTGTCGCGCAATGCCAACCTGCTCAATCAACTCGTAGCTCCATTGGAGTCCTTGTCAATTTGTCATTTGAATGCTGTTTCTGTACGCCTGTCATTTCGAGGGGAATGCCGTGTACTTATCGCATCCCGCTCAAACTTGAATCTCCTGTCTTGCCCTATCAGAGTTCGTTCCCGTCAACAAATTCCTTATTCGCTGTCATTATTGATCGGTTTGTTTCCCGAGCTCAATCTCCACGTGGTTCTTCTTGATGCGATCTACCCGCTTGACAAGCAGCCCTTGTTTCGACATCTCTACTCAGAACGCCAAGCAAGAACCGTCGCTTTGTAACTGGCTGATAGCTTCCACGCCCCTACTATCAAAGCTTGTATGGACGACGAACTCATTTCCAGATTTCAATTGCATACGTTGAGCAAGATAAGTAGGCGTCTGTGACGTTCATCCATGTTTGCACGAGATGGTAGAAAAGATCTGCTTGCTGCGCACTTGTAACCAGCCCAAACACACTCATTTACACCATGGTTACCCTTCGTCGCGCCGTAGCGTTTGCGACGCTACTGGCTCTGTCATCAGCTCAGCAAAACCCGACTCTCGAACAGATTGCACCTGCCAAAGGACCATTCAATGAGATACCCATGCTTGGATTTGGAACCTGGGATCTTACAGGCCCAGATACCGCCGAAGCAGTTGCCAGCGCTATTGAAGCCGGATACCGAATGATCGACGGTGCCAAAGCGTACAACAACCAGAAGGCTGTCGGCGAGGGCATCCAGGAAGGCATCAAGAGGGCCAATATCACCCGCGAAGATCTCTGGATTACTTCCAAGATATGGAGCAACTTGTGCGAATCACGACGCGACTGCAACGATATATGACTGACTTTATGCTAGTCATGGAAGCAAAATCGAAGAAGGCATGCAGGTGAACCTTGATGAGCTTGGTCTTGATTACCTCGACCTGGCGCTCATGCACTTTCCTATCGGCAACACCAATGGGTCTGCTGCATACGACTATGTTGATGTAAGTCTTCAAGTGATTCGGTATGGCTAGCATCAAACCCGCTAAATCATGCGCGTGCAGACATGGCGTAATATGGAGAAACTCGTCTCCGCTAAGACTGCACGCTTCATCGGCATATCCAATTTCAACGTCGCCCAAGTAAACGACCTTCTCCGCTCCGCAACCATCAAACCTAAAGTCCACCAACTCGAATCGCATCCCTACCTCCAGCAAACCGAATTCATCAACGCGCACAAAGAAGCCAACATCACCATCACCGCCTACGCGCCCCTCGGCGACACGCACCCCATCTACTCGCAAATGGCAGCCTTAACGCGCAACAAGCCCACACCACTCCTCCAAAACGCCGCGCTGGCGGATATCGGAAAGGCGCGCAATTGCACTGCGGCACAAGTCGCACTGGCGTGGAACCTGAGGAGGGGCGTTGCGGTCCATCCGAAGGCGGCGAATCTGGACCATCAGAAAGAGAATTTCGAAGCGTACAAGTGTGCGCTGACGCCAGACGACGACGCGAAGATTGTGGCGTTGGAGGAGGAAGGGCAGGTTATGCGATATTGGAATATCTGTAGGACGGCATTGCGGTTGCCTTGTTATACAGGATTGGAGGCTGCTTAAATGGGATCGTACAAGATAGAGTGAGTAGGAATACTACTTACTGGTATGAGCTTTCCGACTTGTTAGTCGCCTGTGCTGATTGCTCAAGTCAAGCAAAACATGCCCTCTCTATAGAGTAGGCTAGAGAATTCCGTGCATTGAAGAGAGACCGATTCATTGATACATTCCGCTCATCTGCTACCTCGCTTGCCCTTCGAGTGACCTAAATAATGCTCATGCTCACTCAGACTCGAGTTACCACGGGCCATAACGCAGTATCCGGTAAGAGACGATCCTCACCGACCGTGAGTGCGACAGGTCGAACAACGGCGCCGTAGTACGAGAACCTCGCCGCGCTGGGCACGATATCAGGACGCCATGTTCGCAGCCAACACATACATTCAGGCAGACGTACAAGAGCAAGGGGGAGATCGTCAAGTATACGTCGGTCGCGGGTGAGTGATTTGGAGCTGGCTTTTGTGTTTATATCAGGGACTATATCCTCTTGATATCATTACCCATACCCAGGACTTTCCCGAGGAGCTAAGACGGGAGTACGACAGAGGATACTGTCAGCCGTCCGGAAGAAATGGAAAATGATATTGGTCGAGGCGGAGGATGTCAACAAGGGAGACAGGCGAGTGTGGAGCTTCGTGATAATTAACCTGCAGTGGTCGTATCCGTGTCAGGGAGTAGTACAAATTGTCACAATCGGGATATGGGCAACGAGTACGCTTCTGTAATAGTTCGAATACAACTACGCCTACTGCGTTGAGACACGTCTCAAAAAGCGCGATAAAGAGACAGTGATTGGCGTCTGTTCAGGGGACGTGACATGATACCAAGAACATCTCAATATACCCTCCAACAAGCGCCGCGACTCGTCCTTGGATTGCAAGCAAGTAGGTAGCCCTTGAGCCATCTGCATGCTGAGAAAACCACTAAAATTGCTATAACAATTTATCCATCACTTCGTTGTTTGATCATCCCGATTTGACTGAATCCCAGCTCGGTACGCTCGACACCAAATCACGCTCAACCTGGTTTCCAAGCCTAAGGACGTCCAGCTAGCCATCGCTCAAATTCTCCACCTGGACCCTTCGACACTCATTACACGGACCACCACCGAACGGATTCCGATCTATGGCCCAGGGCGCCCCTCTCAAGTTGTGAACGATCTGGAACAAAGAGCCTGGAAAATTCTCCTCAGTTTTGTTCCACTTGTCGAGTTTGACCGCCCTCAGCTGATCCACGCGACTCTTACGGACGGCATCAGGATAGCGGCAGTTTTCGCCAGTGGTAGGGTCGATGTGGGCGTGTGGTGTCATCTCGATAAACATTGTGCGGATCTGCGTAACGAGACGATGGCGAATGCGGGCTTGCGTCTCTTCCAAGCGCTCTATTGAGTGTTAGACATCATCCGAAAGAACTGGATATGGGTTTTGCACTTACGCATGATCTCACTGGAGACTTGGTCATTCCCAATAGTATTCTGGTGCTGCGCTGTTTCCCAGCAGAACATCATTTCAGTTGCAATCTCGTCCCAAGCCTTCTGATTCTTGAATATGTAAGCCGCACTTAGGAGATTAGTGTAGCGGAAGCGCTCGCCACGCTTTTTCTTGAGATCAGTAAGGATGTCGACGAACATTTGATCAGATGTTGATCGGACGGACTCGATGCAGTCGTACTTCTTGACTAGGACGGCGAATGGCAGCATCTCAGAGCAACCGAAGAAGGACGTATTTTCGCCTGGGTGGTGGAAGGCTTCTACGACCGGGCAGAGAAAGAGGGGATGATCGTACTTGAGGTGGATGCGGCGTAGCGCAGGCGCTGCGGACTCTTGACATGCATCTGCGTCAAGAATGCTAGGGATCAGCTCGCATAGGACTGGCGAGCCTGCCGCTACCATGCCTGCGGAGCAGTGATATTCCTCGCTGTAGCAATTGTAGCCGCCGACTTCGATGATAAGATCGGGCTTCTCGGCGAACTGGTTGAATAGTCCCATAGGACCGGGCGGGTCGTCTTCGATGAGTTGTGCGATGGGAACATCGGAACGTGCTGGTGACTGCTTGGTGGTGAACGGGTTCATCTTCCTTATGGTAGTCAGTACTATGTTTCGGGCAAATGAGTGCGGGTAGGATCTGCTCGTGATCGTGGCCATACTTGTTAGTATTGTCATGTTGTTTGTCAGCAAGAAGATAGTGTTGAGGTGAGAAGGAATCAATATAACAAGCAGACGTCATCCGGAGATTCGCAGTTCACTCACACTTCTGAAACAACTCCTTTGGTAGTTGACTATGACATTCAATGGCTCATAGGGAAGCTGGTGCTGATAGGCAGCGCCAAACATGGCGCTTGAGGTTGTGAGTAGTTTTCGTCTGATCCATTGCGTCGCGTGATAGAGCAGCTCATGTCATCTTTACAAGTTAACGTACGATCCAGTCGGCGGAAGAGTATCATCTAAGCGCTTGCCCAGGGGGTTGAGCCTCACTTGGGAGGAAGTCAGGATCCGTCAGGCAAGTATCTCCTTTGAAGTATCACTTCCCGCCCCACTCGATGCAGCGGGCTAAGATGAACGAAAACTGTTCGGGTGGACATTCCCGCCGGTTGGAACGTGAATGGGAAGCAGTCGACATCTCTTCGCGAGCTGATAGACGCTCAAGGTGTCCACAAAATTATATCCAAGAGTTTGTCCGTTGGGTTGAGCCTCATCAATAGCAACAACGGACTCCGTGAAGTAATCTCCTGTAATTTATACCAGCTCTGGAATGCGAATTTCCAAGCTGGGCTACCCGCCATTTGACGGTCGAAAGTTGTGAGAAACTTTTGGCCAGGGGTTCTCATGGCGATTCCGTTGTGTAGAAATAGATGCCAGAGCACCGAGAGGGCCATACGGGCCACCACCGGCGCTGTATACCCCCACAACCTTGACCTCGCCAAAGTGAGGACGCACCATGTGTCTTGTTAGATCTCATGAGAACGACCAGAGCCGGGGAAGTAACCTATCAACTTGTCCCGTAAGAGCAGATGCAGGAATAATGACAGAGCGGTACTTGCCACCACGGCTGCTTTGTGCCGTCGCAGTGCGGACTTGACTGGAAAGGCAACGTGGTGCAGATCTTGTTAGAAGACTCGGATTGAGTATAGATGAGCCAGCCATCGTATAGCTCATTTGGCAAACGTCACGGCCGGAGCATTAATACAGGCATACCCGCAATCGCCGACGCTATTTACTGTCGCGCCCATCACTCAGCCGCGGCAGTAGCATAAGATACATCCCGTGGGCTATTTTCGACCAACATGAGATCAGAGGGACATCATAGAATCCATCGTGTAGGAATGAGTGCCAGAGTATCAACGGAGCCAAACATGGCACCGCTGTTGCCGTATACCATCGCTGCGGCGACCAAGGTAAGAGCGGCATGGCATCGTGGAAGCTGTCGAACAATCTGGAGATATCGAAAAATCTGTCAACTGTCGAGCCTATGTCATTGTGACAGGTGCGGAAGCTTCTTGAACGATGTTAACTCCTGCAGTGTACCGGTGGTTCGCGTCTGCCCATATATGGAGGCTCGGTAGCTGGCAAGGAGAGCCTATAATAAGGAAGACCAGACCCTGCGTTATGCCGTACAGAACTTGCCTGCGTTGTTTGAATGTGGTTTAGAAGCAATCAGATGTGATGTCTATGGACTCGGTCCGATCGGTGGACGCTGACTAAGAAACGATTATCTCATCTTTCTCACCTTTCGCATGCTTGATGTCGTTCAACAATCTAAATCTGCTATGTCGCTGATGAGCACCTCTTGTTCCTGGGCGTGAAGTTGTCGCTCATTGAAAGTGTCCTGCAAGCCTCAGGAGAATTCACCTGAAGGTAAGTGACGTATAGTACAGGACAATCTAGGCCCCTTCAACTGGAATACATCATCCATCGCTGTAAGATTCATGTACTGCTGGTTCTCATCGCTACCTGCCAGATTTCCACGGCTTAGCAATCGCTTTGATGATGATGCCGTACAAGTTCCACGATATGTCGTGGACACGCGACGAGTTCATCGCTTCCATGGATCCCTCGCTTCTGCAACCGGACGAGATCAACAAAGCTTTCGCCTCAGAAGCCATATACTGGTGCAAGCCTCTGCCACACAATAAGCTCCGCGAAATACTGGGCAATTCCTTATGTATGGGTCTGTATGATACATCAACACCGCATGCCGCCGGTCCAGCCTCTGGAAGTGTTTTGCAGAACATGTCGGCCAGCAATGGAGACTCTTTAACCACACAGCAGCCCGTTGGTAGACAGGTCGGCTTCGCAAGACTTATCACAGACTATGCGACCTTCGCATGGGGAACAGACTACTACGTTCTACCTGAATACCAAAATATTGGCCTAGGCGTATGGCTCCAGGAGTGCCTTTGTGAACTACTCGATGCAATAGAAGATTCGATGGACAGAAGTCTGCGGTCATTCAGAGTAATGTCTGCCGGAGTGGAAAGGACAGTCCAGTGGTATGCAAGGAATATGGGCTTCCGGAAGCTTGAACATGGCCAAGGCGGGTTGGTGTTTCTTGTACGGCGATGCGGAGGGTAAGAGGAAGCAGAAGGAGACCGATAAGGCAAAACTTTAGCGCAGGCTCGAAGTTGAATTAATGTTTCCCTGCATTCTGGTCGATGACCTGCGCCTACGTCCTCAAATTCAGAGTGGCATCAAATGTGCACCCTCTGAATGACCCTTCAAATTCACAAGGAGGATTTCACCCAAAATCTATTCACTGGAGAGACTTTACCACGTTCGGCGACCTCTACCATATTCTTGAGAGGCAGGGCACGTATTCCGAGTACGTGTAATTTCCTGGTCCTGGGTTTGCGCTCTGCAGTGACTGAATGCTGGCTGTCTCGAGGAGGAACCGTTGCGGCTGAGGGTATGGGATTTCGACCGCGTTGGACTGGTCCGGACGTGTACAATGGGAAGGGATGCCGATTCCGGCACCGTAGGAAGGTGCTATTGGCTGGTGCATGGGACTTCTCAAATGATTCGTGGGTCTCACTGGTGCTACTTTGTAGTAATGATCGGCTCTTGAAAGATGGTGGAAGACACTACGATACTCCAAAGAAAGAAACCAACCGTTCTGTTCCTGGATTTAGCAGATACCTATGCATGTTTTTGGCATGTGGCAGCTCCGTACTCCTTGCGCTCCTCTTGAAACACCTGCCCGTAATCTAATCTGATCTCGGTAATCAACAGATCGCAACGTTCGGCGGCTCCCCAACGTCATTGGCTTGTGCTTCGTAGACAACAACAACAACAACCCTCCACAACCCCACTTGTCCTCCTCCTACTTGAAAGCATGTGATCACGTCCTTCGTAGGTGTATATTTTCTGATCTGTTTCCAGCGCCTCTCAGTCTTTTCCTCTGCTCAAAAGAGCCCCCAATGAGCCCGCGCAAAAAGTCCAGAGGCAACGACCAGGCCCCCGCCAACGACAGCCTGACAGCTCGGGTCGATGCTCATGATGTCCGACCCAAGACGCCTGCGCAGGAGCCGAACAGCACGGCATTCGAGCCTCGCATGCGGGCAGCCTCCATTAGAAGCAATGCAAGCAGTAGAACGTTAAGGGATGAGAGGAGGCCGACTCTACATAACAAGAGCAGTTGGTACGGGTCTTTCAAGGGAAAGAGTGCTGCGATAGCGGAGCTTTCTAGTGAGAGCGTGTCTGCTTCCAACGACCCCTCTTCGAGCTCCAGAAGCCGGCCTGGAGCCAGTGCCGCTGACAGGCCGAAGAGCTCAGCATCGTCTCGAATGTACCTACAAGACGCGGGGAGAAGGTCGAGCAGGAGCGTGGCAGCAGCGGAGTCCCTGTCAAAGCTTAACATATCCGATAACAAGTCTCGAACATTGATTCAGGAGGAGGACGCTGCGTCAATCAAGGGAGCAGACACAGAGCCAGAGCACGCTCTTCTTAGTCCACCGCTCCCACCAGATCCTAAGGATCACCCAAAGCAGCGCGATGGTAATACAAATCAGCCGGAACAGCAGTTGAAACAACCGAGCAACAAGCCAAGCTCAGCGCGGTGGTATGGCTGGTGGTCAAAACCAGATGGCGATGGAGTGGAGCAGACAAAGTCGGATGAGCAGCCAAAACCAGATCCGGCGATGGAAGTGCAAGAGGAATCAGTCACGGGCGCAGCCAGCACGCCGCTCCCAGGACCAACACCTAGCGAAGACACAGCTCAAAAGTCAGACCCTCTGGATGTGCCGCCGAAGAAAGAAGACGAAGTGAGTAACGATATTCCGCAAGTCACCGGAGCATCCTCAGCCTCGCAAGGGAAATCCTGGTTCTGGTCATGGAGCTCGGCACAGAACGCACGGGAGACACAAACCGAGTCTCAGCTGAACACGCCTCGCATACAGCCTGCAGACACCCGATTACCAGAACCTCCGAAGTCTGAGCAACTCGCGGGGTCGAGTAAGGGCGCGAGAGTTGAGCCAAAAAAAGAATTAACGCCTGAGAAAGAATCGCTGCTAGCCCAGCCTAACAGCAAGGATTCACCGAAGCCAAAGGAAGTCACTACTAAGCCTTCGAGTTGGGCGTTTTGGTCGAAGGAGAAGCCAGGTGACAGCGATGGCGGAGACACCGCATCAACTAACAAGCAAGTGGGAGAAATTGCGGTGGCGGATACACCGTCTCAGAACGCCCCAGAGGCTGCCCAATTCAATGAGCACGAGCAAGTGCAAAAGGCAAAAGAGTCTCCAAAACCAGCGCGAGGGCGGAAGCGGCCTATGTCGCTAGACAGCATACCATCAACTCCCACCAAGCCGAGTCCGGCGCACAGCCCAGAACGCAAAGCTACTACCCCGTCTTCTCCCGCGAAAGACGTCATCAAAGCCCAGCAGCAACAAAGGCAAAACCAACCACAAGACCAAACCAAAAAGCCCTCTTCCAACCTCGTCCTCCCCGAACTCCGACAAACATACTCCGTAGCCGAGCAACCCACCTACTGGCAGCAAGTTCGCACCTACCTTTTTGGCTCGGAACCGTCAGTGCCACATCTTCACATTGATCCGAATCCGCCTCAGATAAAAAAGGCCATTGCGATTGGCGTCCACGGCTTCTTCCCTGCTGCCATGTTCCAGACTATCTTCGGCCAACCTACAGGGACGAGCATCAAATTCGCAAACGCAGGCGCAAAGGCGATCAGGGACTGGACACAAAGGCAGGGATATGAATGCGAGATCGAGAAGGTGGCGTTAGAAGGGGAAGGTTTTATTGCGGAGCGAGTTGACGGGCTATGGAAGTTACTGTTGAATTGGATCGATCACATTCGCGCTGCGGATTTCATTTTTGTCGTCAGTCACTCTCAAGGCGTACCTGTGGCGACGATGCTGGTTGCCAAACTGATACAGTTTGGTTGCACGAGTACCGCGCGGATAGGGATGTGCGCCATGGCAGGCGTCAATCTGGGACCGTTCCCCGAGTACCGAACGAAGCTCTTTGGCGGCAGTGCACTGGAACTATTCGACTTCTGCAGGCCGGACAGTAAAGTCAGTATGATGTATGAAGAGGCGCTGGAAGTCGTGCTCGGGTTCGGTGTCAAGATCACCTACGTCGGCAGCATTGACGACCAGCTTGTCCCTATGGAGGTATGCCAACGCCCTCGCCTTGTCTCCTCAGCATGAGCAGCTACTAATGTTGAGTACAGTCTTCGACCTTCTCCCCTCTATCCCACCCCCTAATATACCGCGCAGTCTTTATCGACGGCCGCCTCCACAGCCCCGACTTCATCTCTGCGCTTATTAGCTTCGTTCTCAAACTGCGTAACTTGGGTATCCCGGACCATGGCTTGATGCGCGAATTGAGCCCAAGTTTGGCGGGCAACCTATATACGGGCGAGGGACACTCGAGGTTGTATGAGGAGCCTATGGTGTTTGACCTCGCTATACAGCACGCCCTCGAGACGACTGGTATTCACGCTCCCACCGCACCGTCCGTGGTCGCGAATACCCTCCTTCCCGCTTCCATGCGTTCCATCGACGAGACTACAAAATCAGCGGTCAAAATGGCGATGAACCGCAAAACCGAACCTTCCTCCACTGTGACGGGTGTGCCAGCGGCGGTGGGCGCGAACCCGTACTTTTTACCCTGGGCGATGCGGGGCATTTTGGAAGAGGACTATGTAAAGAAGGAGTGCCAGAGCGAAGTGCAAGAGCTGTTGGGCTTGTTCGAGGAGTGGAAGCCTGTTAGCAAGGGGCTCAAAGACGTAAAGTTCAGGTTGGAAGTTGTGAGGAGCAAGATGTGAGAGGAAAGGGACGGTTGGGTGTGTAGGCGTAGGTCGATGTTGGGAGAAAGCTGTGACGGTATTGGTTTTAGTGGCGGGAACAAACATGGAGTCGGAACGCTGTGGCTGGGACTTGGGCGCTCGGGTATCTTGTTTTTTGTTCATTGCTTTAGGGAGGCGTTATTGTGCGGTTTGGCATGGCTGGAAGATCGGGTTGGGAGTCTTGAGTATGTGAGCGTGTTCTTGAATGCATTTCTTAGGTGAGATATCCTAGACGCTACCTAGAGATGCAATGTCGATATCATTCACGTTTAACACAGACGTGTGAATCTCCTCGTACCACTCCTCATAGTCTAGGTAGATGCCGGTCCGCTCTTTACTTCTTCGCCCTCTCCTTCGCCGACACCCGTGGTACTGAAATTTTGCTAGACTCCAAGCGCTTCATTCTTTGAGTCCGCGTAGAATCCCAATGAAGGTGGGGTAATTTGGATCTGATAAGCTACGGAAGAGTGGTGACTATGTTGCCGTGTGTTTCGGATGACCCTATGTCCAAGCGTCGGCCGTGAGTAATAGTACGATTAATCTAATCAAGGATGTCGCGTTAAGCATTCGGCTGTGACGTTTGCCAAATGAGCTATACGATGGCTGGCTCATCTAT
>Ga0181467_100646_pt1 | contig 17444 bp, 13 predicted proteins | sample InSIn5gowninarea_2_FD_119079 | JGI IMG/M metagenome (GOLD analysis project Ga0181467, IMG submission 119079) | Clean room microbial communities from NASA Spacecraft Assembly Facility at Jet Propulsion Laboratory, Pasadena, California, USA -... ... | reverse complement strand
TACAGCGCATCCGCACCCTAGCATATGCTTCAATCGATGTACGGATTTCATGTGTATCAATGCACGGATATTCCGCCTGCCAATCAGGGGTCTTTATGCGTAATATGCCGTGTCAGTTTGCTCGCTGGAAAGACAGCCAGTGAAGGTGGAATATTGCACCGTCCCCAAGAAATTATCGATTATCTATCCTTCACTTACCGAGATCCAATATTGGTGCCGAGTCCGAGTCGGGTGAATGTTTCATCACGTTCAACATTTCACTTCGCTGCCATGCGGTCGATATACAGTATCACGCGGAAAGACTACTACAGTACAGTACGTTAATGGCTCCCAGTTATCCTGAATCTCGCTGCGTCTAGTTAGTGACCTCGTGGTTGCCACGACTTCGGAGGCTTAAAGTCCCATGAAACTCTTCACTCCTCCACCAATGAAGGCAGGTTCCGTTCTAAGTGATCGATCAGTTCAATACGTTTCGGGGCAACATGTACAATACATAATTAACCACAGCCCTATGCTGACGCGTGCGGCTTTGTACTGTACGAAGTAGTCCACTCCACCCTCGGACCCGGGTGATGTGAAGCCCGAGCCAAAGCAGAGATTTTTGACTTTCATCGTCTTATCAAAGCTTCGGATCTGACTAGGGCCGAGTTCACCTGGCGAGGTAAAGAACTCTACTTGTACTTTCAGTACAACGATCTACTTTGGCGTCTGCTATTGTAGATTCGATACGGACGATATTACCACAGTTGTGAGGGAAGGACTGGTAAGGTCACTTCATTTGTGATCCATAAGTATGACATGAAGTGTTCTCTCAACCCAAAGTGAGTGCAGATCTGTGGTGGGTTGTACACTTGTTTGTTTGTACATGTACGTGTACAATACAAGGTCAGCAACGACCTGCTATTGTACAGTACAAGCTCAACAAACGACCACGACTTCCCTCCCTACCTTCTTCTCTATGCGCCTTCTCAATGATTGCCACCGATTGGTTGGCTGAATGCTGCGACACATAGACTCAGCAAGAGCTCCACCTTACAGAGAAATGATAACGAGAGCTAAGGAAATCATTCTTTCTCGTACCTTGGAGGTTGTTGCTCGTCGATCTCATGTCGGTATCCAAAATCTGTTGGTGCTTGCTCGTACTGTGGTAATACTTCTCCAGGTTGATACTCTAATGCAGTACCCCGACCAGATTGAGTCACTGCCGTGGCTTCCTCGGCAGCCTCGCGGCTCTTTTGCCGGCTTGTGACGCCCCTGAGCATGCTCAGTGTGTCTTTACTGCTACTACCGCTGCAGCTGCTGATTTCCGCTGTAGTTGTGCTCCCTGCTTCTCCTGCCTCATTTACAAACTGATCGTTCTCATTGTCCTCGGCCTGCTTGCCCTTCAGGAAGTCTGAAGTCTTTGCGAACGCTTCGAGGTCTTCTTTACGTGGATCCACTACTGTGATAGGTCTGCTCCTGTCGCTCTCGATTTTGATTTTCTCTCCGGCAACGTCAAGTTCGAGTTTCCATTTCAGTTCGTACTCGCGGGAGATGATGTAGCTGTGGAATGTGGGAGGTAGTGGTCTTTCGGTATGATGTCGTGCCTTGTATGCCCTTAGTACTGCTGCTAGACCAGGTATCTTTGATAGATCAATGCCTTCTCCGATCGTTCGGGAGCTCTCTGGGGTTGTGTCCTCATCTGTAGTTACAAAGCCCTGCCGACCTTGTGCTTTGCGATGCATTGTAATGGTCTGGTCTACTGACTGACGATCGAGTACTTTTATTTCTGAGTCGGTGCACATCGACTTATCGGATATCATGCCCTTCCACCGGATATACGTTAAGGCTTTAACTGTCAAGGTAACATTATCAATTCTCATATCAGGATACTGTTCAGGAGGTATTGTAGTCCTCTCGTCATCTTGTACTGGCACGGCGTTGACCACAAAAGTTATACCCTTCTCGTCAAGTATTTGTATCGTGTTTGGTGTCGAAATCATGAGTTTCAACGTGAACCTAGGCAAGGTGCTGGAGTTGAACATCAGCTTTGTCTTGTCGTGGATAGTGTTCGAGAAAGAGAAACTCGGCCTTGTTTGTGGAGTACTCCGTTGGTCACGTTCCCATGAGAGAAGTTTGGAGGCTTTGACAGTGTGGAAGATAGTTTGAGTATGCAACGCAGAATGGCCAGCCGCTGAAGCCGTCGGTCTTGATTTTTCCTCCACAGGGGATGGAATGCGAAATTCTATGCCCAGTGGAAGTGCCCGAACCACGGATTCTGAATTTGCCACACTTCTCACGACCAATGGCAGGGTAGCTCTCCGGGTAGACAACAGCATGGATGCTGTTCCCTTAGCCTCTTTGATGGTAGCTGTAACCACATATTCCACGAAAGCAATATATCTGTAGCCAAATCCCCACTGGGAAAACTTGAAGGTTGGTGGCATGGAATGTCCTGACACATAATCTTTGGTAGACAGGAAGTGCTCCTTTTCCTCCCATTGATGTTCTGATTCGTTTATCGTAACTACATCAGGATTTCTTGGGATACCAAGCTGAAAAGACCATGAAAAAGTACCAGGCTTATGTGTGTGATAGCCTTCATAGAGTGTGGCCTTTTGTGAGAAAAGTGGCGCACGGCCACGCCAGTGACTCTCTCCATGGCCATGCGACCGCGTGAAATGCACTGTATTCTAGATTAGCTAAAATTGAGGCACTCTGGTAGGTAAAATGTTTGCCTTTGACGCGTCCATATAGCTCAACGTTTACAGAGCCAATCGCAAAGTCTTGAGATGTGTTCAGAGTCACATCACCAGTAACCTGATTCCCTGGAGAATAAAAGGCTTGGTTGTCCTTTAAGGTGATCGATAAGCCTTCTGATGACTTCGCCTTGGCCCGTGGCATAGTGTAACGGAGTTTCTGGTTGTACGATGTTTGTTCCAGGAAGAATGCTATACGGGTTGCCAGTAGACCGAAGTTTGAACAAGGCCTGTCAATCTGTAACAACACTTCTCAATGTTAGACGCCCTTGCTTGCAGGAATTTATTCAATCCAGGCCAAGCAGGCGGCTCCTCATGTAGCCTTGGCGGAAAGGTCACATCTGTCCATCGATGATCATACTTGTGGCCAAGACTGCGGAATTCTGTGAGGCACTTGTCTTTGCCGGCAACCATGTTTGCGAAGGCTATTTCTGGAAGACTTCCAGAAGACGCCCAGAAACCAGGCAGAAAGGTGTCTTGCATTGATATTGGAGGCATTCTATTTTTTACTAACCACATTCGGAAAATGCTCAGAAGTTCTTCCGTACAGGTCGGAAGCGAATACGTGAGAGCTCCGTGTGAAATGATCGACACTCTCATTTGCTAGAAAGTAGTAGCCATGTGACCTTGTCGTACGCCGCTTCTGCCAAGGTAGAAATTCTCGGTTTGATTCTTCTAAACGGATAAAAATAGAATCAGCTTCGAGTGCAAAGCGTGTAAACAGCAGTCGCTTGTCAGTGCCCACTCAAACCAGACAACTTGACCTGAACGTACTCAATCCCAGACAAGTGGCTTGTTTTGCCCTTACCCTGCTGGATGCCCACTGACAGTTACGATACTATTTGACTGTGTCAGTACCAGGGATATATGACATTGACTTCAAGTCTAAACAGTATTCTCCCTTCACCACGAATGGTACAGATGTCGCTCCGCATACCTGTATCATACATAAATATACATATTTCGTAAAACGATCACGAGCCAACAGCGGCCCTTCTGGTCGCATGTAGCAATAGAATGATTGCATTCTTTCGTCTATGCAGCATTCCCTTACCCTTTTCCTCTTCCGCGGCCTCTTCCTCTTGTGGCACCTGTAGCCGCTCTTTTCTTTGGCTTGGGCTCTTCTTCTTCCTCCTCGTCATCCTCATCCTCATCCTCATCCTTGACTCTCTTGCCTTTGCCCTTTCCTTTGCCTCTCGCTCCGCCCTCTGCCTTTGCTTTCGGGGCAGCCTTCTTCTTGGGTGCCTTGATGAACTTGTCCTTTTTCAAGTCAAGCTCTTCGTCATCGTCGCCATCAAGCCCCTCATCGGCCATTCCGACTACATCTTCTTCACTGTCCTCGATCGCCTCCTCCAGGTCGGGCTTATCTCGTTTGCCACCCCCCGTCTTTGCCAAGGTGCTGCCAATCGTGCTTGCTTTCTGGTAGGAGGCATGGTGTGTTTGTGCATTGTACAGTCTGGTGAACTGCGCTTTTGTGGCTGTCTCAATCTTCACTTTCTCCTGATCCATAGGGCCTAGACCAAGCTCCACGATGGCGTCATAATCGTCTTTGGTCAGGTAGTACGAGTCCAAGAAGTCGATTACTTCTTGTGTCACATCTCTACCCTTGTCCATCAACGCTTTGACTGTCTTGTTCCAAATGGCAGGCAGATATTGTTGCCGAATCTCGTGACGATCGCCGGACGCACGCACACGCATATGCCCCTGAATATCCTTGATATATCGAGTCAGCTTGCCTTGTTTGCTATTGTTGCCCAGCCACGAGGTGAATCCAACTTGCCCACCAAAATTGCCATAAACATAGCTGGCGGGTCGGACAAAGCTGAATACTGCGTGCGTGGGCATGAGCGACCACTGTTGTTGAGAACCATGGATCATCCTATCGACCAGATCTCCGTCGCTGATACTTGAGGCTGCATTGTCGGCCATTTCGAGAAGCTTCAACGCATGCTCCTTGCCATTGTAGCCGGTTGCGCGAGCCATTTTTGTTTTCAAGTAATTCTCTTGAAGCATAAGATAGCTGAACTCGTGGTCGTTGAAGTATAGCTCGATTTTGTCATTCAACGTGGCGGTCGATGCATTCGTGAACATCTCTGGTCGAAGGATTTTATTGACAACGTCCCAGGGTTTGAGGATGACATGCTTCTCCCAAGCTTTGGACATGGCTTTGCCTTCGCCGTGATCCAGCTGTTTATTGTCTAGCTTGATGGTGGAAATCATGTTAATGATCTGGCGAATATCTGCATGGCTGCCTTCAATGATTGCATCGATAACCGGTGTCGGCAATTTGAGGCCTTCTCGGTAACAGATGGTCATAATTCGTGATCTGATCATGTCGGTTGTTGGTCGTCTGAACGGGAAGTCAGCGCACACGAAATCGAAGGGTTTCATTTTCTGCAGTTTTCGATCGTTGCAGATAAGAATCATGGGAACTTGGGTCTTCTTTGCCACTGCTGCCATCGCACCTACACCTCCTCGATCACCCGCTGACATGCCGTCGACTTCGTCCATGATCAGTAGTAGCTTTTTCTTCGATTCATCAACTTTCTTGCCATCTCCAGCGAAATAGCCCAGTAAGGAGGTAGTATCAAGTACTCCTTTCAGCCCCGTCTCGACAAGTTTCTTGCTGCGAGTATCACTGGCATTGCTTTCCACTACATCGTATCCTTCAAGCTTGGCAACCAGATGGGCGGCAGTCGTTTTGCCAATACCTGGTGGGCCATGCAGCATCGCGGCACGGAAGATGCCATTGCCATCAGCTCCAGCCTGCTTGAAATTATGTTTCTGCCTCGAGGGCCAGTTTCGTAACCAGTTTTGCAGCTTTTCCACCAGGCTTTTGTTTCCACATACTGCTGCCATATGGTCCGGAGCATATTTATCGACCCATAGGCGATCGTCAATTTTCAAGCCCTTTGGCTTGTCAGGCACTGCTAAGCCTCGTGCTGCAGCGCTTGCTTTTGCTTCCTTTTCGGCTTGTTTTTGCCGCTCTTTCTCTTTCTTCTCCATATCCGCCGCCTCTTTTTTCGTGGCTTCTTCTGCCTTAGCCTTCTTCTCAGCGTGCTGTGCAGCGGCCTTGCTATCACCACCATTGGCAGGCATTGACCGGATAATTTGGAATAGCCCGTCTTCATCAATAGTCTTGAGATTGAGCTTCTGTATGGTCTCAAGCTTTTTTGGTCCAGCCTCAGCTCCCAGGACAACGAAATTGGTCTTCGAGCTTGGGCCGGAGGTAACTTTTCCACCATATCGCTTGACCAGATTCTGACCCTCCTCTCTGCCCAAAGTCTCTAGTACACCTGTGAACACGAAGGCCATACCAGCAAGGCAGTTTTCTGCACCAACTGGTAATTCTTTCGCCCCTGCATTTGCAGGTGCCACAGCAGCGTTTCCTCCGCCAAACTGGAACTTTCTAGTTTCGTCTTTTGGCGGTGGTGTTGGTGCACGGACAGTCTTGATGCTGGCCAGCACCTGTGCTACTTCGCTGTTTTCGGGCTCCACTTCTTTCTTCGCACGGGGTTTGCGAGTGGTCGTGCTTGTCGATTTACGCTTCTTCTTGGGTGTTGGATCTTCTTCATCTTCTTCCTCGTCCTCGTCTTCCTCAGCCTTTCGCTTCTTGGAAGTTTTTGGAGTCGATTTCTTTTTCTTCGAGTCAGATGCACCATCCAAAGCTGCAACCTCGACCATCTCAAGATCACTATCTTCCTCATCTTTGTAGTTCTTCTTCTCTGCTGTCCGCTTTGTAGGTTTCAAAGGTATGTCATCGTCATCAGAACCCTCGTCGTAGTCATCTGCTTTGCGTCCTATCTTATAATCGTCTGCGTGTACATCGTCATCGCCTCCATCTTTGTCATCATCGACCTTCATTGCTGTACCATCTTCATCCTCATCCTCATCTGCTTCTTCCGCATAGGTCACTTTCGCACCTTTTCTGGCTGATCGGCGGCCCGAAGCAGGGGTGTGCAGTTCCTTCTGAGCGGTCTTTTTCGGCGTATGTACCGACCCATTAGTTGAGGCTTTTCCATTCTTGGCTTTCTTGCTATCAAAATAAGCTGAACTAGTCGTTTCTTCTTCTTTGGGCTCTTCTGTTGTCTTCCTTCGTTTCACAGGGGTTGACTTCTTTGGTTTGGTCTCCTCGACATCATCGTCATCTTCATCTAAGACCACTTTCCGTGGGCGACCCCTTCCAGCTGGCTTCTTAGTCGTCTGATATATAGAATTAGCTTATTACCAACGTGAAATCTGAGAAATCTCACCGAGCCTACTGCTTCCACTGGTGTAGCTGGCTTCGCAGCACCTCCACCACCGAAGAAGTTGCGAATGTCAGGCATCTCACTGGCTCTCGGGATGTAGGATGAAAATGTCTCAGAATCTCGACATGATAAGCAAACTCGAAACGTGCTAAGTGAAAAGGTAGAACAGACTCAACTGGTTTTCAAACGACGAATGCGATGTTCGTCCTTGCAACCTATTTCGGAAGGAGTGTTCATGACGCGACGCGCTTTACCCGCGATTCAATTAAGCAAGTCATCTAAGCCTCGTTCAGCCTTGCGTAGTAACATTGATATCTGATCCAGCGACATTACTCGAGCATCAATGGTCATCTTCATCACAAAGATATTCTAATTCAAAGCACTTTTCTTGCCCTAGCGGTCCAGTGGAGGAGGTTGCTTAACCAACATCGACCGACGTTCAGTCGCACACCAAGGGCGCGAGTGAGCTTCCCAGGAGTGCAACCATACTGAATCGCAAAGCAAGCAGCTACAACTTTAAGTTCTTGGACTCGCCAAAGGGCCCTGCACTCTGCGACCTTGTCTGTGCACGTTCCCAGTCTGAGTGCATTCAAGATAGAATGCGCTCGTCCTCATTACGGCCACTGGGTAAGCCAGTCAAGATACCTTCTGTATACCACCATTCTAACCACCTCCGCAGCCGCCAGCTTCGAAGCAATGTCCCTCAGTCAGTGTCAAAGAGTGACGACCTTCCGACCTCGGGTATCGATAATCAAAGTCCAGAGTCCATTCTCGAGATCACGACAAGTGCCCTTCCAACGAACTTTCACATCCTCCTCGCGCAGCCATGATTGGCTTCGTCCCAACAAACCCGAAAAAAGCAAATCAATGGTCGGCCGCCCGCGCATGCAAACCGGCGGCTCAGTTCGTGGCACAACAGTAGTATGGGGTGACTACGGTCTTCGGATGAAAGACCACGATCGACGAATAAGTGCCAAACAACTTAATCTCGGATACCAAACAATCGCCAACAAGCTCCGTGGTACGAATTGCAAAATCTACACTCGTGTATCCGCGAACATTGGTGTGTATACCAAAGGTAACGAGGTGCGTATGGGTAAGGGAAAGGGTAAATTCGATTACTGGGCTGCTAGAGTGCCGGTCAGCAGAGTGGTATTCGAGCTCAGTGGGACGGTGCACGAGAAGGTTGTGAAGGAAGCATTCAGACTGGCAGGCAACAAGTTACCAGGGCAGTGGGAGTTCGTGAGGAAGGGCGATCCACCGGTGGTAGGACTCACCAAATTACAGAATGGCATCACATTGGAAAGTCTAAAAGAGGCAAGGAGAAACATAGAACCCCTGGACAAAGACGGAAGTGATGAAAATCTAGTGATACCACCAAGTCTGACGGATCAACCCCCACAGACAGTGTCTACGACAACTGCGACAGCAATATAGAAAACACTCGGTGTAATAACAATAAATTTGTACTCGCAATATCAAACAGCGCTGGCCGTTATCCCACTTGATCCTTCTCAAGCACCAATATTATGATCATGCGTTCTATCTCCATCGTTAACAGAATACTGCTGCGCACTCCTCGGATTCTTGTCCCCCTCAAGCTCACTATCAGCCTTCGTCCCCCCAAACCCCCCCTCCTGTTTCGCCGACCCAATCCCCCCAGAATTCGTCATCCCACCCATTCCGGACTCCGAAATATTCTGTCCATACCGGATATTCTCCGTCGTTTGTTGCGCTCGGTCTGCATCGACACCGCTGGTTTCGGTTGTTGTGTTCGGCATGCTACCTGTCACCACAGATACACACATGTTAGCAAAGATTGCCCTCCTAGGAACAGGTGCGAGGGAAAGGATAGGTAAGTACTGACCACCAAGCATCCCACTAGATTTCTGATGCTCCTCCCCAAGACCCTTATAACTCTCATACTGCGGCGTCTCCCCTCCCGGCGACGTATCCATCATCGTCGTCTCATTCGCCCTCGCACTTCCGGAATCTCTCTCAGTCATTCTTTCTCGATTCCTGCTTTCTGAAGAAAATGATGAAACTGTACGACTTAAGATATTGCTTTCCGCACTTCCTCTCCGTGAGGTACTCTCGTTGGTACTAGAAGTCGAGCTTGATGTACTTGACCTCCGACTGTGTGTAGGACTGGACGATCGAGATGGACGGGTATTATTACTTGTTGATGATGAGGAAGTAGAAGATTTGTTGAATTCGGAGAGCCAGTGGCAGGATATGACGTTTTCGATCTCTTGGGTTAGGACGTGGAAAAGGTCCATTAAGAATATTTGGTGGGGATTGCGTGCATCTTATATAGGGCTGTGTCTGTGGATGAGAGGTGCGATGTGTACAGTATTCTGCGCTTGCTGGGGGTTGCGGGATATGGAGTTGATGGGTGTGATGTCATGGGTTTGTATGACGAGGTTTTTGGGTGGGATGGACGGTTGAGGATATGTTATAGAATGATACTACAGCAGGCGATTGGATGTATTGGGTATTTTAATGGTAACGTGTTTGATTTCTTGAGTATATCCGGGCGGGAATGGTGATGGCTTGTGTGGACACGAGCACTACAGGTTTACAGGAACGAGACATAGAAGGGGAAAGTGTTCGTGGATCTTGTTTGACTGTGTAATTATTCTAGCCTATGCCAGGCTGTGCCATCGTGCAATGATGTGCAATAATACTGAGACTTGATTCTTCGCCCTGAACTATCATGTTTGTAGAGTAAGATCAAGTGAGCTGCCTTCGTCAGGGTGATGAGTGGTACTGTTCTGGTGTTAGCGATCTCCCCCTGTAAAATGATGAGGATTGAGGTTACCATTTCTGTTTAGACTTCATCTTCACCAGCGAGCTCTACCGTAGCATCTGCTTCTTCTTCTTCTGCGACTGCTTCTTCCTTGATCGCTGCAACTTTCTTTGTGCTCTTCTTAGCCTTGTTCGTGGGGGTCTCACTGCCCTCTTCCTCGTTGCCATCATCTGAGTTGGCTCGCTTGTTGCTCTTAGGAGTCTTTGATTTGGTTGCCTTGGTAATCTTCGCAGGAGTTACGGGTTGAGCGTCATTACCGTCTTTTGCGACCACACGAACATGATCCTTGCTGCTCTGAAGAGAATACTTGTTGCCTGCCTCGACGATCGATTTGAAGCGGCGTTGAGCATTTTGAGGGGTGTTGATGGCAAGTTTCCGCGCAACTGCAGCATAATTAGGTCTGAATTCCTCTGCGTCTGCCAGAACTACAAGCAGGAACTCAATCTTCTCTTCTGGTGTCAAAGATGCCATTGTTCGTAGATAAGATGTGGTTGATAGGAAATGGTTTGTGGTCTCGTAGCTATGTAAGTGAGATGAAGAAAGAAGGTTGTAATGTTTTTGAGACAGAGCCTTGCAAGTAAATAAAGTTTGACCAAAATATTCGGCCACGTTTGTAGTGAAGAAAGGATGGAAGTGTTGATCAGCAGTTCGGAGCAACTGAAAATTTCTACTGCTCTTACTTCGCATTGTTTCTGCAAGATATCTGGAGACCTCTCTCAGCAACCGGATCTGTGACCAGCATGTCATGCACAAGTAACTGAGAACAGGGCATTTCTGGTGCCTCCCACGAACTGAAGTCGAACGTTGTTCCTCAGGCGGGCTGTTATTCAAATGATTTCTCCCGAGCTGGAGGCATGTCCTTTGGCAGAAGAGTGCAGTCCTTTTTTATCAACGCGAGAATCTAAGACTTGGTGAGTCAACTTTATCGCGGAGTACCAGCCGATGAGTACTGCACTCAATCCGACAACGATCTCATAACACCCTCGAATGCCACCAATGCAGCTGCATTTGCTGGAAATGCTCGGAGGAAGCAAGGCAGAAAGCCTCGCCAGAAAGCACGGTATCCTCCTTCTTGATACACGGTTCTCACCGCATCCTTCCACCGAGGGAAGCGTGGCGTACCATCTTTCAAGCCACCTCCCAGAGGGTCAGTCATGATTCTCTGCTTAACAACATCGGTTGGATAGGTCGTGAGCCAGAACACTTGAGCGCTGAGACCGCCGGCCCAAAAATTGATCGCAGGAGTTGAGAGATTTGTGTGTTGGACGAACCACTTCGAGAACAGGTCATAACTTCCCCACCAGAAGAAGAAGAACGAACGGAAAATCAACGTTGAATACAAGCCATGCCACAGACCTCGGATACCATGATACTTCAATATCTTTCTCGTGCAATCAATCGGGCCAGAGTACAACCTATCCGCCTTATTGGCAGCGTACTGGATCTGCAATCGTGCCTTGACATGTTCGACAGGTGCGGCAATTAACGATACAGTACTGCCAGCTCCGATACCAGCCAAGCCGTGGCCAAAGGAAGGCAGGGTGTTCTTGTTGATTGTTTCCTCGCTTACAAAGGCTGGGTTGGTCCAGACATTCTCGAGCAGTAGTCTTCGATATATTGTCAGACTACCCAGCATCAATGAGTCCATTACCATCCAACCCAGTAAAGGCGGGGTTGCTCCTTTGTAAAGTCCTGGGATGCCCTCTTTCCGAACAGTTTGCAATACACAGTCCAGAGGTCCGTGAAATCGGCCATACTCAGCGGTTTGCATGCGCACCTTGATCGTATCGAAAGGATGCCCAACACTCAGCTTCGCAATGCCTGAGAAAACTCCCGCTACAAAGCCTCGATAGTTCTTCACAGTCGCTGCCTTAGCAGGTTGTCCCTGCCCGATAGCTTCATTACTGCGGTTCTGTGTGTCTGGATTAGCGACAGTGCTGCTTCTGATTAGCTGACAGTACTATCGTCGTTGTATCTGGAACAGCGCACCTGTCAAGGCTTGCCGACATCACCGTGCCTCAATCACAGAGACTAGATCTGCTGGTCTGTACCTAAAGACAAAGACGAACATGATGTACAGTAATATGACTGTCAGAATGCGCAAACACAAAGTCATTGAAGGTTCACACCAGAGGTCGATCGCTTATCTCCGAGATCGGCAAAACTTAAGACCGAGATGGCCGATGATGATCCATCCATCACAGATCGTCCAATTGAATCGTCCTAACAAAGCTAACAATCGGGTGGACATGGAACGATCACGACAACCATCGACGGCTTTGAAATACCTGAACTTAGGTTACCACGTGCAAAATGTGACTTTATGAAGCTTGAGAGTGCTTGCTCTCCTTGACGACCATCAACTGTGTGTGACATATCAATACCACATCGTCGACTAGCCATAGAAAAGATGCAAGAGGCGAAGCAGCATCAGTCAGCACCCAATGGACAAGCGCATAGTCCACCTAAGAGAGTGTGGACGACATTGATCACGAACACCAAGTATCTATCAGGGTTGATCACACTGGATTATTCTCTGAAGAAGAGTGGTTCAAAGTACCCATTGATTGCGCTCTACACAGATGCTTTCCCAGAAGAAGGCAAAGCTGCATTGAAGGCACGCGACATCCCAGTGAGGAGGATAGCATATCTATTACCGTCAGTGCCCAAGCAGTATGCCAACGATCCTCGTTTCTACGACTGCTGGAGCAAACTGGCTCCCTTTAGCCTAACTGAGTACGATCGGGTCGTACAGCTCGATAGTGATATGCTTGTGCTGAAGAACATGGACGAATTGATGGATCTCGAACTTGATCCACCGGAAGCGAATGGCGATGGGAACAGGGTGTTCGCTGCCAGCCATGCATGTGCCTGTAACCCACTCAAGAAACCACACTATCCCAAAGACTGGGTGCCGGAGAATTGTGCTTTTACATCCCAGCACAACGACCCTGACAAGGCCCAGAAAGAAGGAGCACCGCCAACAGCAGGTATTGCATGCCCCAATGGAGGTCTCCAAGTCGTCAATCCCAGTAAAGGTATCTACGATAAGATCCTGGATACTTTGCAGAACGGAGACTTAACTGCGAGTTATGATTTCGCGGATCAAAGTCTGCTCGGCGAACGGTTCAGCGGGAGGTGGATCACTATTCCTTACATCTACAACGCTCTCAAGACTATGAGATCAAAAGGTGTTCATGATGCGATATGGCGAGATGATGAGGTCAAGAACATCCACTACATTCTCAGCCCTAAGCCGTGGGATGAGACCGAGGAGACCGCATCGAACGAATCACATCTTTGGTGGATCAAACTAAATGACGAACGGGTAGCAAAGGATAAGGCAAAAGGCGTACAGGATGGATTTTAGGATGGTCGCAAAGGACAAACCCTTGTCGCCACCATATGCATATGGTAGAGCTGGTTCGCGAGCTACACTGTTTCCAGGTCAGACGTAGAGACTCACCTTTGGACGGCTAGAGCGCTTGACACAACGTTGGCGAGCGATCAGCCTTGCTTCTTTGGATAGCCAGTACTTACATACCTTGACTTGGAAAAAGTCAGGATCTCTTTATCTCTGTCCGATCTTCCATGCGGCAGGCGATGGTGGTCCTCGGATTGTTTCCCAATGCATGTTTCTCCATGACCAATAAACTCGTACGCGTCCTCTAGTCTTCCGCATCCCGAAGGTAGGAAACCAGCAGCAGACTTGTGGAGTGATCTTCACAGACATTCTAGCTTCCTGATAGAACGCTAGCAAGATTGTATTTGATCACGAGATTGGCTCGTCGTATTGCAGTGTGCTTTGTCTGCAGCAATCATGATGGACAATGTGGGTGCGAGGAAGTTCATGCACAGAAGTAGTCGTGTGAGCCGCAGTAGGTAGAGATTATCGATGAGATCCATGAGAATTGCCTGTACGACATGGAAGAAACAAGCGTCTCGACTCAAATACCTAGTTAATGCAGCTGCCCAGATCCAATCACAAGAACACTCGATAAGTAAGCAAGTGGCAAATGGACAGTGCTCACTCACGATCTGGCAATTGGAAGCCTCAAAAAAGAGACTGGAAGCCAGTCAGAAATGCAGTAGGGGCGGCAGCCTGCGATACACCAATACGAACGCTGCCAGCCCGCAAAATGGTGAGGCGAGATCTGTCCAGGCAAAACCATGCTGGTCCAGAGCTGCTGCATGCTGAAACACTCGCCTGTTCTCTGTCATTTTCACCGCGGCACCGATACAGCTCCTCTTATTGGCTTCTACCCCTGCTTCGGCCATGAGCAAAGGAACTTCGGCCAACCCTTGACAGCGGCGAACTGGTGCTTCGTATTGGTCGGAAAGTGTGACAAGAAGTCGATGTCGACTTTAGCGGCTCGGACCAGACATGGACAATTGCCCTTGACGGGCACCATGCAGCAAGCGACACATTTCCCAGCGACAACTAAACTCATTAGAGCCTAACGCGCTATGAGAACACCACACATCCGCGTAAAATGGCCCCTGGTCCTATCTTGCTACTGCCCTGCAGTGCGTTGTGTACATCAAGACTCGAAAGATTGGTGAGGCTAGTTGCTGCATTGCATTTCTCTGTACCCGCTCTATCTACCTAACCATATTATTGCCCAATGCCTCTGATGTGGGCGTGTACAATTGTTCTTCGATGCTATCCTCACACCAAGCCTGGCTGAGAACAACAATTTTCTAACTCTTGGAATATCCATGTGAATACTCAGCTTGACTGTCGTTCATACCATCGCAAAGGGCATTACAGGATCTGTCGCTAGCATGAGTATCTACGGTGTCCTTGTGGTATTTGCCGCGTTAGTGTTTGTCGTTGCAACTTTCATCAGCCATACAGTCGCAGCATTGATCATCCTGCCTTTAGTGGCAAGTGTGGGCCAGAACATGGATGAACCACACCCTAACCTGCTTGTCATGGGTACAGTACTGATGGCTAGTGGTGCTATGGGTCTGCCTACGTCTGGCTTTCCTAATATGAGTAAGTTATATATCACTCCTTATGTTTCCCGAATATTGTACTGACATGGATATAGCTGCAATCATGATGGAAGTGCCTGAAACTGGTGTCCGATATCTCAAGGTCAAACACTTCTTGACTAGAGGTATACCCAGCTCGATCTTTGCTTTTGTAGTCATCATCACACTAGGTTATGGACTGATGCTGGCAGCTGGGCTGTAATCAATTCTATAGCTATAATCATGGTAGATCTTGAGTGGTAACTCGCTGTATCAGGGTCAATCTCTAGAGTTACGGTACATATGTAATACGTCTACCATCAACCACACTTACCACAGTACATCAATTCACCAGTCCCACCGTGGTTGTATATGTACGTATACATTGGATGGGTTCATCCCAATAACATCAATACCGTGTACCACCAATTGCACTGTGCCCGCCGAGTCCTGTAGTCTCACCAAACACCACTAATGACACTTCTTTCAAGCAACCACGACCACCACCACCACCACAACTACCGTATCAACAATGATAACAATTACATCGTATCTCTCCCCCCAAGTCCTACCAGGCTCCCAGCAATTCAAAGACCACAGTACGTATCAAGCGTTACAGTAAGAGCAAGCTTCGTGGTATCCGTGTTAAGTATTCGATAAGTTGGTATAATTATACTCGTGTTGTGATAGGGTTAAAAAAAAGTTGCCTGGGTAGGCAATAAGGCGTATCTACGGTTACGGTACACTGCTGTCATACATCCGTCTCGAACTGCGTTTGAACTTGGAAAGATATTTGTGCTTTGTGATGGGTGGGGCGGTTACATAGGCCAGGAGGGCGTGCATAGTTCCTACCTACATCACTGGGCGGCATGGCACGAAGAGCTGGCACGGACTTGTGAATAGGAGGGAGGTAGGGGATACTACTATACGTGGTCAGAATGTGGATGAGATCAATGACTAGGGATTAAAGCTGGAATACTTCTCAAGACTGGTGGCTTAATGGACATTCCCGTCAATCATCAGTATATTCACTCTTCCATCAGTGTAGATGTTCCTGCCAAATGGCTGCAATCCTGCTAATCAATCCATAAGCATAGATACATTGAAGATTTAGCTGGTATAGTACATGTGGGTGACAGTCATCTTGGGTGTGACAACGTTGTTGAAACTCCTTCTAAGAACAATAAATAACTCGAAATGCTGGACCTATCAATAAACTGGGTATGTTCGTGGGTAGTAGTGTTCATGGTGAAGTGGCTGTATCATTTCGTATTGGGGTATCCAAGGACCATTAGCAAGCATGGGACTGGTGATAGGAGTATTGAAACAGTGCGACTGTGAAAAATAGGGTTCCGTCTTGGTTCGACGAGGTCGATATCTGTGTTTGGCATCGTTGATCTCTTGCAGGGCAACTTCTGATACTGCTGGAACATGGTATGTTTTGGTCTTGCGTGGAGTCGCCCGGGCACGTGGGCTTTCTTGATAGTGAGGCATGCTACCGGAGCTAGTGTGGCTGACTTTCCGATCTCGGTGACGATGTGTAGGATAGTAAAGTTCTGAGTCTTCGGAGATTTCACATTCAGAAGATTGAGTGTGGAAGGACTTATGCCGAGTGGGAGTACGTGGTTCTTCAAGTTCCTCGGGTTCTTCAACTTCGTCTAGCTCAATAAGACGTTCATAACTGGAGACTGGTGAAGACCTTCTGGAGTGCTTGGACTTCAATGACATCTTAGAGGTCTTCTCTTCGAGATCGCACATGCGACGTAGATGTTCGGCCAACCAAGCATCATCTGCTTGTTGCCTCGTTGGTGTATCCCACTCTTTTTCAAGACAGCGTGCACGATGTGTTGGTGCCCAAGGACTTACAGCCTGGTGTCTGCTTGAGGCTGAAGATGGGGTGACGACTTCGGGTGAGGCTGATCGAAGAGGTGAGCGTCTTCGATCTCGAGTTCGAGTCATTTCCCGACCATATCGCCCACGGCCATTCAGGCCTCTGGTCAGACCTGGACCGGCAATCTTGCATTGAGGACAATCTATGTCTTTGAGGATTCCCCACTTCTCAATAGTTGTGCATCTTGGTGTATCGCAATCCGCAAGAGTTTTGATACAATGACCGCAGCCGAAGCTCGTTTTGGTCTTGGTGCACATATTCTCGACTAAGTGGTGGAATGCAATTGTTGGGTGAACTACAGTTCAGCCGACTAGTCGACCAGAACCGTAGGTTGCAGTACGGTTGTAGTGAGCTCATGTAGTGCTCGAGAGTTGTGAGTTGGCGTTGAAGCGGTGAGTGGGTGGGGAATTGTATATGGAACAACTTCTTTTGAGTGCCTTTATGCAAGCAAAGATAAACGGTCGTACGGCGTATTGACGTTCCAGGATTGTGACGTTGCCGGCAACGAGGTTTGCTGCAATGCAAGGAGTGGTTCGTGGTTGACAGATGTTGTGTCACGGGTTGCGAGTAGTACTGTACTGGCAGGTGCTGGTAACGAACAAGTACAAGTGCTAGAAGATCACCTGAGGTAGTCGATGGTTAATTTGCCGGCATGAACGACAGTCAAGCTGAGTATTCACATGGATATTCCAAGAGTTAGAAAATTGTTGTTCTCAGCCAGGCTTGGTGTGAGGATAGCATCGAAGAACAATTGTACACGCCCACATCAGAGGCATTGG
>Ga0181467_100644_pt1 | contig 17497 bp, 22 predicted proteins | sample InSIn5gowninarea_2_FD_119079 | JGI IMG/M metagenome (GOLD analysis project Ga0181467, IMG submission 119079) | Clean room microbial communities from NASA Spacecraft Assembly Facility at Jet Propulsion Laboratory, Pasadena, California, USA -... ... | reverse complement strand
CTAAGCGGCATTGTCCTCGGCTACCTCCTTCGCCAACCGCAGATCCTTCCCGACCAGACCAATATCCTTCAGATATGGCTTGAATGCAGACAAAAGACTCTTGAGAGACCCCTTGAGCGTATCAATGACAAGCTCCACATCGGGAACACGACGAGCTTCCGCTTGAGCAGCGGGGTTACTCGATGGCGGGAAGTTTGCATCCGTCCAGTGGACTTCTAGCTCCCCGTGAGCGAATTTCCCGAGCGTCGTGACTGTTTCTGTAAACAGACGCACGACACCGGGGACGTCGGCTTGGACTTTGCCGTAGGGGTCTTCCTGGAGGCTTGCGATGAGGAGCCGGGTGAGGGATTCGATGGAATCGATGATTGAGGAGAGGCTGGAGGTTGGTGTGCCGAGGACAATGCCGCTTAGGCGGCGGGCGTAGGTTTGGCGGAGGAAATGGCCTGCTGGGGAGCGCAGGAGGCGGGTGATGAGCGGGTGGAGGTTCTCGGGTTTCGTGGGCGAGGCGCCGGTTAGGAGCTTGAGATCCTGGGAGCCCAGAAGGCGCTGCTTGCGTTCGGGGCTGAGGACTATTGAGGAGGCGCGGTCGAAGGCGTCGCGGGCTCGGGCCCGGGCTTTAGGTGTCCAGTCTGGCGACTCGCCGAGGGATCGTAGAGTCTTGCTGAATCCTTCTCCGAGTTTTCCTTGTGTGGTGGTGGGTTTAGGGGAAGAAGCGAATATGTTGTCCGCCTTTGGGGAGTCAGTCAATCGGGGTAGAGTGTGGAGGACCGGCTCCTCTTTCTTAGTCAAAGACGGCTTGGGGTTTGAAGATGGTGGTTTGCTCTCAGCGATACGAGTCGAGATGCCTTTGATCACCTCTGTGGAGGCTTCCAAGATTTGAGTCCAGGCAGATACACCTTCGCGTTCGATGTCATTAAAAATCGCCCTTCGGCGGTCGGGGAACTGATGGCTGATGAAAAATAGTTCCCAGAACGCGAATGAGCGGACAGTTTCCTTCTTGGCCTTTAATCCATTTAACAGACTGCCGTTCGGATCTTTGACCTCTGTGGTCAAGGGTTGGCCCCGTTTCAAAGGCTCCTTGCTGAGGAAAATAGAGAAGAACAAGTTAGTGGTCTGCCAGAGGAGCACTAATAGTCCGCCAGAGAACAAGGTCCGAGTAATCAGGAGGGGATTAACAGGAGGAATTAATCCTGGTGGGTCGGCCGCGGACCTGGGGAAGTCCCAGAATAATTTGGCAAAGGACATAGCGTAGCTCCATGCTCGCCGTCTGAGGAAGAAGGTGTATACAACTGGGCACACCATGGCCACAGTGGCGCTCCTTAGAAGCCCATCCCTAAGAAGTCGCGGCAGCTCCGCCTGGATACGCTTTGAAACCGTTTCTGTCGGATGTGTCTTCTGATCCGGGCCAGCAGCTTGCTCTGTGAGAGGAATGGGCACACGATCATAGTCGAGGTAGAGGTGAGCCACCGACTGCGCAATCGCTAAGAGTAGGTGATACGTATAGACATAGATAGGTCGTTCGTTGAGACTTGCTCGCTCATGAGGACTTTTATGGTTAGCTTTTGTCCGAAGAGGGTTCGTCCACCAGAGCTGTTCTAGAACCTACCTGCCCCGTTTTACCCATTCTAGATGCGCGCTAGTAGAGGCGGACCACTTGTATATCTCACTGAACCACCATGCAGAGAAGAGATACCAGGCGAACGTCTGAAGAACATGGAGTGGGAAAAGGTGCTTGAAAGTATGTATCGCGGAGCTGGTCGTTCTCGAGCCAATGTGCATCTGACCAACCCGTAGGACGAATACAGAAAGGGAGGATATGAAGAGAAGGACGGTACGAATACCGCAACCTCCAATTGGGAAAACGGCCCAAAAGACTGGTCCAGGGTAGGTTAACATCGTTATGCGCAATGCGTTGGCGGATAACCAGCTCATTGAGTCTACTTACACGACGATTTGTCGCCGATAAAAATGGATATTAGATAGCAGACGAGTATTGAGAGGGCCGAAGCATGGACAAATCTCCGGTGCAGCGCAGACGTCAAGATGCGCCGGTACGGGCGAGGCTTTGCGGCGGCCATGGTGCTGAGCTAAACAAGCTTGGGTGCTGGATCTCGAGGGCGAGGGAGAGGATATGAAGTTCATAGCATGTTCGTGAAGACGTAAAGATCCTACCGTCAGTTACCGCGCCGGTCGAGTTGCGAGCGTGGTTTGGTTTTTCCAGAACCCGGCGACGACGAGTATGGCGAGTCGAGCGTCAACGAAGCTTTTTTTTGGGTGAAAGTGAAAGGACCATCAAAACACACAAGCCGCATGTCGTTGATCAGGTGATCGACCCTAGCCACACGGCGCTGATGTCACGTCATGTGAGTGGGGCCTGCAGACCTGGGCATCAACAACGACTTGTCCGCACGGCGCAGCAACCTGCAGGCACCGGCATCTACTTCTCATCCTCACAAGACTCGTGAATCGAGCCCAACTTTCGCTCATTCTTCTCTCTCGCTCTCGCTACACCATGTCGTTTGATCGCTTGAATTCGCTCGAGGCTCAGCCTACAACATACCGTCGCTCAGACGACCCGCAGTACCACGACGATCCCGAGTTCCAGCGTCTCACCGAGTCGCTCTCCAATCAGCTATTCACGCTGACGTCTAACATCACCCGCTTGTCAGACCAAATAGCTCTTCTCGGGACAAAGCGAGACACTGAGCGAGTGCGCGAGCGAGTACACAATCTCCTCGAACAGACTCGCACTGGGTTTAGAGAGGTTGGGGAAGGAATCAAGAAAGTACAGAACTGGGAGGACGTGAATGTATGTCGTCCTGACAATACCTACAAGTGATTAATAGTTTCAAGAGAGATTCTAACACATATTCTCTAGCCTTCTCAGAAGTGGACGCAGCAGAAGCTCTCAACGGAATTCCAGGCCACCTTGAAGGAGTTCCAGACCGTTCAGCGCCGGGCTCTGGAGAAGCAACGTGCCTCAGCAGTCGCTGCACGAACTGCTGTGGAAGAAGCGGAACATCCGACAGAAGGCGGCGTTTCGCTGGAGCAGCAGCAATTACTTGAGGAGCAGCCGCGCCTAGCAAACCAACATGAAGTCGATTTCCAGGAGGCACTGATAATTGAGCGCGAGACAGAGATCCGAAGCATCGAACAAAGTGTCGGTGAACTGAACGAACTGTTCCGAGATGTCGCCCATATTGTCCACGAGCAAGGCGGGCAACTAGATCTTATCAGTGAGAACGTTGATCGAGTTCATAATGACACACAAGGCGCAAATGTTGAACTCCGCAGCGCCAGCCGGTACCAGAAGAATGCGCGAAACAAAGCTTGTTGCTTGCTCGTTATCCTTGCTGTCATCCTAGCCATCATTATCCTGGCAGCTGTTCTTGGTTAAAAACCCAACATACCCGACGCCCGGCATTTCAATCAACACTGCCTGCCGTTACTGTCTTTCCTTTGTCCTTTTGTTCATGATATCCTACCCTGTACAGTTGATGTATAGTGATGATTTGTCCTGCTATGAGCAGTGAGGTGGTTTCTTGACGAATGTTCCATGACCTCAGGCGTATGGAGTGGATGTTTACTTCGCATTCTTATGCTGTCTTTGCGCGCCTTGATATCATACACAGCCTCGTGTTGTTATACATATAATACAAGATGACCCCAAATCAATGCCCAGACTCCGTGTGCTTCTAAAATCATGAGGAAGAGAAGGATTGAACAAGTTAGTGGTGGAAGAGTCCAACATCAGATACCACTGAAGCGTCTAAACCGCATAATGCAGCCTTCCAAAGAGTTCAGTTTTGGCCGCACGTCGAGATAGAAGCTAAGTTTTCCTGGTCCAGAATTGGCAGCGAGGCCGCTACCATTATTTCCACCCGTTGACTTGCCCTGGTAAAAGTCAATCACGTACTCGATGCGCTCCCCGCCGCATCGCTCGACCACCCAATCATGTCGATCAAAAGGAAGCTGGTAGCCCATTAAACTATTGATACGTGCCCGAGGACTGAGAAACTCCGACTCCGCGCCCAGGCCACGGAACGAATACAGTTTCGGCCCGCCGCACTTCTTGCTTCCAGGGTCTGAGCTGGGCGCTTGCTTCTCCCATTCCAGGATCTGCTGCCACGCGCGTTCATTCACGGCATTGTGGATAGGTATGATTGATGCTACCGAGGTCGCTAGCTCCGAGGCCCGAAGTCACCGAGCCGGGTGTGTTGCCCTTGCGCATGAGCGCTTCAAAGAACTGTCGCTCAGATGGATATATCCAATTGCCTGTTGACTTATCGTGACCAGTTTCAGATTCGGCGTTGGAAGGGGTGCCGTGCGATGCAGCGGGCGATGATGAGTATGGAGAAGAGGGTACGGCGGGACATTCGGAAGGGTCTTTCGATTCGGAATCGAGGGCTCGCGGTATGCTGCTTACTTCGCGGTCTGTGGAGAGTGGCCGCTGCAGTTTGGCTCCTGCTTTCTCTTCGTCTGAGGGGAGCGGATGCGGTGCGCCCCCATTGGCGCCTTTATGTTGTTGTAGCCATGCTTCTCGGGTTTTATGGTCAACAGGGCATGTGGCAGCCGGGGCTGAGCCGGAAGGGGGAGAGGTTGGGGTGCTTGCGCCGGCGCCCATTGGAATGGAGACTGAGTGGAAGAAGCGGAAAGCGAAGGAATAAAACCGGCGATGAGAAATGCACTTGAATACTTGAGAATTATGATGCTTGGTAATGCGAAAAAGAAGCAAAAACACCGAGTCGGAAATTCTGGTTCGCCTGACCGCCCTCGAACCCCGATGAATTACTCCGACTAGCGATGGACCCCGGGAACTAGACCATTATTTACTTTTCTGGTCCTCTCTCCGAACTTCCTGAACCCCCTTTTTCTGCTGAGTATTCTGTTCATTACTGTCGCAAAATTCTCTGATCAAAACTTCTTGTCCTATCATCGTTATGGCTGCTGTCTCCGAGAGCCCAGTCTTCCGGGCCACCACCACCGCCCCTGTCAACATCGCTGTTATCAAGTAAGCCCGAAACCCCGCCCTCCGTTGTACCACAGGCTCGCTATTGTTCCATCACGAATTGGCTCATAATCGTTGTTTAGGTACTGGGGAAAACGCGATGCCACCTTGAACCTACCCACGAACTCTTCGCTTTCCGTCACCCTATCCCAGAAATCTCTCCGCACCCTCACCACCGCTTCGTGCTCTGCCGATTACCCCGCCGCCGACGAGCTCACTCTCAATGGCAAACCACAGGACATTCAGTCGTCCAAGCGTACCCTAGCATGCCTAGCTAGCCTGCGCGCTCATCGTCAAGAGCTCGAAAGCGCAGATTCCTCCTTGCCCAAGCTCTCGAGCTTCCCCCTCCGAATTGTTTCCGAGAACAATTTCCCCACTGCCGCTGGTCTTGCCAGTTCTGCTGCTGGGTTTGCTGCCCTGGTCCGCGCCGTAGCCGATCTGTACAAGCTACCCCAGTCGCCCAAGGAGCTAAGTAAGATCGCCCGACAGGGCTCAGGTTCGGCTTGTCGGTCTTTGATGGGAGGCTACGTCGCCTGGCGCGGCGGTGACCTCGCAGATGGAAGCGACAGTCTCGCCGAGGAGGTGGCCTCGCAATCTCATTGGCCCGAAATGCGTGCACTCATTCTAGTTGTCAGTGCTGAGAAGAAGGACGTCCCCAGCACTACCGGTATGCAAACGACCGTCGCGACCTCTGAGCTCTTTGCTACTCGGGCAAACGCCGTCGTTCCTGCCCGGATGACTGCTATTGAGAAGGCCATTCATGATCGCGACTTCCCCACATTCGCCGAAATCACCATGCGCGACTCGAACGGCTTCCACGCCACTTGTCTTGACTCGTGGCCCCCAATCTTCTACATGAACGATGTCTCAAGGGCTGCCGTCAGACTCGTTCATGATATCAACAACCTCGTCGGCCGTACTGTGGCCGCCTACACCTTTGATGCTGGCCCGAATGCTGTCATCTACTACCTTGAGAAGGACTCTGCGCTCGTTGCAGGAACTTTCAAAGCTATCCTGGGTACATCCCTCGAGGGATGGTCCGGTCCGTTCTACGAGCCTCTGAAGGACATCACCACCTCAGGCGTGGCCCTGGACCAGGTGGACTCCCGGGCCGTGGATGTGCTCAAGACTGGCCTGAGCCGCGTGATCCTTACCGGGGTCGGCGAGGGCCCGATCAGTGTGGAGGAGCATCTCGTCGGCGAGAAGGGGGAGATTCTCTCTCGCCAGTAAAGAGAAGAGGATTAGCAGAAACAACGACTTATGATTCTACTCAATCGCATAAGAAAATCATTTGAAGGTACATACTAGTTATAATTGCAAGTCGATGCATCGTTTGACACGATACATGATCTGCGCTGGAACTTTCGGGCACGTATCATCCATAATTACATTCTTGAAAATACAGTATACGAGCCACATCATATAGTTTCTCTACTTACATGGTACTATTCTAATTATACCCGAACAGACTTTTTCTTCTACCTCCAGAAAACCGGTCCCTAATTCAACAACGCCGACTTCTTCATCTCCTTAATCTTAGGCGCCTCCTGGGCCCTACCCGTAGAGACAACGCTCTCCCAGAAGACCCTCTGCCCTCCAAGCGGAACCGGAGCATCAACAGGCAGATTCATTGAGACGTCTCCATCCTGCTTTTCCGCACCTTCTTCCTGCTGCATTGGCTCGGCCGCGACGGCAAAGACCTCCACCTGACTCTCCGCACACAACTTGAGAACATCACCCATCGTCTTCTCAATCGCCGCAGCGCGTTGTCTCATTCCCCGCCGAAGCAGCGCATCAACCAGATTCTCTGCCTCGGGGACAGTCGAATTTACACGCTCGATTAAACGCCGCACACTGTTGACGAGGTACTCCTCTTCGTACACAGTTCCCTTCTTTCCACGCGCCCTTTTGCGTTCTTCTTTGCGCCGGTTGCGGGAGCTCTGCCGCGAGCTAGTGGTTTTGCCGGAGGCTGTCTTGCCCGTGTAGCGGGTGAACATACTCTTACCAGCAAGTGTGGATGCGTCCGTCGGCGCCAGCGAGACGTTATCGGGAATATCTATTCCTCCTATCCCATCCGCAGCGGCGGGATCACCACCAAAATAAGCCAAGGGATCCTGGATCCGGCGAATACGCAGTTCGCCAATGCGGGGAACCTGGGCAGCGAGTTGTGAGCGGAAATCCGCGAGGAGATCGGTCATGCTACCCATTGCATCGCCGAGGCTGGTGTCGATAATCTCCGGAATCAGGGGTGTGGAATTGTGTAGGGTTAGCAGGCGGCTGGCGTCAGAGAAGCGGGAGCTGCGGCAGAGGAGGCGTGCCGCGGTGGGAATGTCGTGCAGGTGTTCGGAGTAAATTTGTGACGCTGAGGTGTAGTCTTTGTTTTCTTCAATTAGAGTTGTGGCGAGAGACGCCGCGTGGTTTGTTAGGTCCTCCGAGGAGAGGGGGGTGAGCATTGCGCAGTATAGAGATTCGCGCCAGAGATGTGCGAGTTGGTAACACTTGTAGGCGTCTGTGTAGAGAGCCAGGGATTCGTAGGCTGCCAAATATTAGCATTGTGTATTCTTAGAGGGTGTGGATATGGATATATTATTACCAATACCGGCGTCCTGATACTTCGACTCTCCGTATAGGTAGTCCGCGTAGAGGTGGGTTATTTGGTGAAGCAATTCTGGCTGGTACTTGTAGATATCAATAGCGTCCTTGTATAGGACGTGCTTGACTGTGTACTCGCGGAGTTCGTCGTGGACTCCCAATGCGTGAAGATGTTTTAGGGCCTTGGCCCATCTTCCAAGATAGTTGTCGATCTCATAATAACGTCGAAGCTCTGGCAGTTGCTGCAGCTTTCGCAAGAACGGGAGGTATTCACGGGGGTCCTATCGCTATCAGCATGTCTCATGTCGTCTACTTCAATGCAAGGTGCTTACCCTCTGTGCTTGCTGAGCCACAAGTAAAGTGAGCTCCAGGTCATATAGGCCCAAGGCTGTATCATATAGTCGGTTCGCATCCGTCAAGAAGCACATGTGCTCAACCGCATCTTCAGCCTGTTCAGGGCTCTCATCTAAACCTAGTAAGTAAAGGCTAGAGAAGGGCGGTAGAGTAGACGAACCTCTCAAGCGGGCGACAAGTTGAAGACCAGATTCGAGATCTGGTGGAAGCTTGCAAACGTACGCAGTGATGAGGTTGTGCAGATTTGACTCGGACCGTTTCTCTAGAGCAGCCAAAAAGCCATCGCAGATTTTATTCACTTTGTTGCCTTTCTTGGCTGGGTTTGTGAGGGTTTGCGCTGCGGTATCGACTTTGAGGGCTCTAAGTGTGTCTTTATAAAGTGTTTGCGAGACATCTTCCTCTCTATATAACGTTAGTGGAAGTTCCTCACTGTTTTTATGTGAAATGGTTGGTGCCATACTTTAAGCGCGAGAGAAACTCATCGACGAAGTCGACTCTCTTCACCTGTTCAACGAATAGCAAGATGCTCTCCATGAACTGTTCAGGGTTGTAGTCATGGATGATGTTCATGTCGACCATTTGACTGCGGCAGGTGAGGAACGCAGATCGATAGTCCTTCCGGTCAATAAATGATCGGATCCCGGCGAGCACGAGGGCTCGCGGGTATATGGTTTCGATATTTCCTCTGGGAGCTTGCAGAATGACCGCAAAGGTAGAAGGCATCACGGTTACGAGACGGGATCCTCGCTCGATGCTTCGACAACGTTCGTCCGTCTCTGGAGTGTCAGGAGGGACTTCCATGTCTATAAACCTGGTCAGTTAGAAACAAACAAGTGCGTTCCAAGTTCCATTTACCTTCGGCGCGGCAAATGTGCACGAATTTCAAGAGGTGTAGAGAGGTGGTGAAAATAACATGAGATGGAGTGAGGAGGAAGGATGTGCAGTTCTTCGCAAGTAACGTCTTGTTTGCGAATAGGCCCCCAGTCCTAGCCAAGGAGATCAAGATCGTCTGATAAATATTAGCGAACTGTCCATAGCGCCGGTTTTGGTCCTTACATCGTCATCCGAGATCTGGACACTCTTGGCCCAGTATGTGTCAACTGCAGGACTCTGGGCCCAGGGATTGACTCGGAACTCATCCAGCGAGGGCATGGTTATGCTAGAATAAGCAACTGTTTGTCCTGGTCGAGGGACGTTGGAGAACCATAATGCTTCATGGCCTAAGCTTGTAAATATCGAAATCAGCTGCTCGGAGTCACCTGCTTCATAGGCAACCTTGGTTTCCCTTGTTTCCAACGTGGTCCGCTCGATACATGTGTTGTTTGGGCCCGTGTTCCGCAGAACAAAGACTTCATTATCATTAATGAACGCGATTTGACGAGGACGACTATGCTTCTCATCCGACAAGGGATAGCTTGATTCCAGGATCGGTACAGGTACGGGTCGAGATTTAAGAGACCACAGAAAGATGGAGAAGCGGTCATTCATAAGCACAGCTATCCTTGTTCCAGTCTTGCTAAACGCAATGTCAATAGCATTTGAGTCAAGCGCCAGCTCGTTGTGAGCCATAGGTGGCGGGACCCCAGAGAGTCTCAAAGGTGTCAGCTTGAGGTTTTCTTGTGATAGTCAGCAGCTGTGAGAGACCAAGACGTTAATCGTTGTACTTACTTCCGTCAATAACGGCAACAGCTCCGACGTCGTTAGGGGAAGTGGTTGAACCACGTAGCACCTCGAAAACAAATTCGCCATCCAGGATTGACACTGTAACTTCGTTAGTTCTTGTCAACGGAGCAGCGAGATGATCCTCATACCAGTTGAGCCTGTAACAAAGCGCAAAGCCTTCTCCTGATGCCATTTGAAAGCCAACAAAGACCGATTTTCAGGGTCTATGACCACAGGTAACTCCTGTTTAAGATAGTAGTGATAATTGCCGGCCGTCCAGAACTGGACCCTATCCTTGAATTGCACCGCAAGTACTGTAGAGTCAACATTCCAGCTCAAGCTGATATTCGAAGCCCATGTGTTTCGCTCCTCTTCAGTGAGGCGAAGTGTGAACTGGCCATGCCGTAAACCATTTCTCTCAAAGAAAACCACATCGATCTTATCCTCAAGCCTCTGGATGCCCGCGATAAGATTGCCATAGGGTCTCCAGCTAAGGGCACCCTCCAGACCGTCGACAGGCTCGCTCACGCTATCCAAAGTTCCCTCGCGGGAGTAGACTCTGATTGCACGACGGGTGCCACCTTCGATGCTATTCACTGCAACATAAGTACCGTCTCCCCGCCAGCTGATAGTGGCCCTCCCGTCATCAGTACCGCTCAGCTTGCCCTCGTCCACCTTTTCCGGGACAGTGGGATCTCGGAGAGCTTTGGCTCTTTTCCCCTGGAACTGGGTCTCACGCTTTCCCCAGCCGACAGAGACGTGCTGTGATGCCTTGAGGTCCTCCAGGGCTAATGATATCTCAGCAACATTCTCAAACTCCCTAGTCATGTACAAAAACGTATTGGCTGCCGTTGTAAGAGCTAAAAGCTCCTCATCCGGTGACCAAGCGGCTGCTGTAATGCCAACATCAACAGAGCCCACAATCTCGATCTTGTCCTCGCCCGGAAGCGGTTCTTCGCGGACGATGATGATATCGCCTCCCTCCAGTACCAAGCAGGCTGTCAAAGTATCTGCAAAGTAATGTAGAGAGAGAACCCTGTCACAATCAAGCTCGGGTAACGGACATGGGGCGTCCCAGGATGCAATAGTCTCGAAGACTTCTGGGCTCACGGGATCTGAAAAATGGGTATCATGGCGCTTTCTCCGCAGTTCGATGACTGCGTTTGTGGGCGTTGGGCCAAATGTGCAGATAACAGCATCTGAAGATGTATCCCAAGCTGTGGCTGTTAAAGGGAGCTCACTCTGAAGCTGCACCTCTGCGAGGCGCACATTTTTCAGGTTGCGCATCTTTTGATGAGTTGGTGGTTTACCCCACTGCCAAAAACGAGGGGTGTTTGCACGAGAAGGAGGGGAAAAGAGAGAAAAAAAGAGAAAAGGTGAGATATTAGATAATTATTGGTTCCATAGAGCAAAGGCTTGAGTTATTTAAGGCCTTTGCTCAAGCTGTGTTCTGGTGGAACTGCAGTTGCATCTACCATCTCGACCCAAAGATTTTTTTGATTTTCACAGATAAAAATCCAGCCAATGGATGACTTCATATTCTAATGACTGCTACTATCAACCAGACTCTACAGCGCTTCCTCGAGCCACAACAACAGCCATTGAAAGCTCCAGAAGCTGTCGCAAAACGATTCTCCAGTTCAAAGTCGAATGGATTCTCTAGATTTATACATGATATATGAATTCCCCCATCGTAGGTTACACTCCCCGACTGCGACAAAGCACCCAAGCACGTAGCGGAAGTAGGGTTTAGCGGGTCTTGTAGGTTTGCCAGACTAGAGTGAGAGAAGCGATTAGCTGACTGGGCAAGGCGGAATCAAGGTTGAATGGAGGCATACCAGCAATGGCGAAGGGAGCACCGAAACCGGTGACTGGAGGAGGTACGGAGTTAGCGAAACAAATACTTCAACCCACGGTGTTCACTCAATTGGACGCCACTGACTCATGAAAGCCCAGTATCTGTAGAAGAAGTACTTGGTGAGAGGGTTGAAGGGGATGTTGGAGCGAGGACCCTCATCGTAGTGGTAGGGGCTCGAGAGCTGGGTGCGGGTGGAGGAAAACCCACGGCGGGCAACGAAGGAGGTGGCCATGCGGGCCCGGAAAGCGGCAGCAGCGTTCATCTTGGATAGTGTCAGTACAATTGGGTCGTATATCGAGCAGAAAGTCGTTCAACCTTGAATGAGCAGGAGCGCGATGAGATGATCGAGGCAGAGGAGCTGATCGTGCCATACGGGAAGTGCAGGGCAAGATGGAACCAGCGGCTCCCGATACTGGTCACGTGATATAATGGGACAGGTTCAAGCAAGTTTCTCCGGCGGTCACCCGGCTATTCTCGCTCAACGGCGCCTTCCCTAAACGGGACATTGAAATTTCTTGGTCGCTTCAGTCGGTGGACAAAAGAATAGCTAATTTCAACCATCGACGTTGGTTCACCCCCGCCTGGTGGCCTAAATTCTATCCGGAGCTCGACAATGGATGAGCTTTTTGATGTGTTTGAGGACAAGCCTCAGGCGCCAACCGCCTCCGAGCCCGCACCCAGACGGCCGAAGAAGGATAAAAGCAAGAAGCGACAGGTCAATGGCGATGTGAAGGAAAACGGCGCAACGCCCGAGCCCAAGGAGGATGCTACGGCTGCCGATGTCGCCGATATCGCCGATCAGACTGTTGCCGACGGAGAGGACGAAAATGCTGTAGATGTGGACAGTCTCAACCAACCGGAAGCGAAGCGATTGCGACTGGAGCAGGAACCGGAACCTGTAGTCGCGGATCTGTTCGAAACGGCGCAGGAGCGCGAAATCGCAGGCTCTGCAGGACTTCAGTCTGAGAAGGAGGCAGGTCCAGTTGTGTTGTCCCACCAAGTCCGACATCAAGTCGCCATTCCTCCAAAATATCCATACGTACCTATCTCTCAGCACAAGGCCCCAGAAAATCCCGCGAGAGTATGGCCCTTTACGCTCGATCCTTTTCAACAGGTTGCCGTCGCATCTATTCAGAGGGAGGAAAGTGTGCTCGTTTCGGCCCATACCAGTGCAGGGAAAACGGTGGTTGCAGAGTACGCCATCGCCCAGAGTCTGAAGAACAACCAGAGAGTCATATACACAAGTCCGATCAAAGCGCTGAGTAACCAAAAGTACCGGGAGTTTGCTGCAGACTTTGGAGATGTCGGATTGATGACGGGAGATGTGACGATAAATCCAACAGCTACTTGCTTGGTGATGACGACGGAGATTCTGAGATCTATGTTATATCGTGGCTCAGAGATTATGCGAGAAGTTGGTTGGGTTATCTTCGACGAGATTCATTATATGCGAGATGCTAGTAAGTGTACTGCACACAATAAACATTTGCATATCACTAACTACTGATATAGCGCGAGGTGTTGTTTGGGAAGAGACGATTATCTTACTTCCTGACAAGGTTCGCTACGTGTTCTTGTCCGCTACGATACCTAATGCAATGCAATTCGCCGAATGGATCACGAAAATGCACAATCAGCCATGCCATGTTGTCTATACCGACTTTAGACCCACCCCGCTACAACATTACTTCTTCCCCGCCGGCTCAGAAGGCATGCACCTAATCGTGGATGAAAAGGGCGTTTTCCGCGAGGAGAATTTCCAGAAGGCTATGAGCTCGATTGCGGACAAGAAGGGTGACGACCCCTCAGATGCAATGGCTAAACGAAAAGGAAAGGGGAAGGATAAGAAGCTGAACAAAGGCGGCAACCAGGAAAACAACGATATATACAAGATTGTGAAGATGATCATGCTTAAAAGTCTTAACCCCGTTATCGTCTTCAGCTTCAGCAAGCGCGAGTGCGAGTTCTATGCTCTGAGGATGAAGAATTTGGCCTTCAACGATGATTCCGAGAAAGAGATGGTTTCCAAGGTTTTCAACAGTGCGATTGAAATGTTGTCGGAAGAGGACAGAAACCTGCCCCAGATTCAAAACATCTTGCCGCTTCTTCGGAGGGGAATTGGTGTTCATCATTCTGGACTCCTTCCGATCCTCAAGGAAACTATCGAAATTTTGTTTCAAGAGGGTCTTATCAAGGTCCTATTCGCCACCGAGACCTTCTCCATTGGTCTCAATATGCCTGCTAAAACTGTCGTCTTCACAAGTGTGCGGAAGTTCGATGGCTTCAGTCAGCGCTGGGTCACTCCTTCGGAATTTGTTCAAATGTCAGGCCGCGCTGGTCGAAGAGGTCTTGACGACCGAGGTATTGTTATAATGATGATTGGCGAGGAGATGGATCCTGCTGTCGCGAAGGAAATCGTCCGTGGAGAGCAGGACCGCCTGAATTCTGCCTTCCATCTGGGTTACAACATGATTCTGAACCTCATGCGTGTAGAGGGTATCTCTCCCGAGTTCATGCTTGAGAGGTGCTTCTACCAGTTTCAGAACACCGCCGGCCTAGCAGGCCTCGAAAAGGGCAAGTATTAGTGTCTATCTATCAGCGTGGCATATTTTTTCCCCCGCTAACTGTGATGCAGAACTTGGCGAACTAGAGGAAAAGAGGACAAACATGACCATCTCCGATGAGGGAACGATTCGTGAATATTACGACCTCAAAACACAGCTTGATCAGTTCAGTGACGATGCACGAACCGTCATTAGTCACCCAAAGTATTCCGTACCCTATCTCACGTCTGGCCGCCTGTTGAACATCAAATATAAAGATTTTGACTTCGGCTGGGGCGTGGTGGTGAACTGCAAGAAGCGAAAGCCCGCAAAGAATTCAGAAGAGATCAGCGACCATCAGAGTTGGGTTGTCGATGTTCTCTTGAAAGTCGCTGATGGGCCATCTGTTGGCACCAAGACGTTTGGTGATCTCCCACCTGGTGTTCGTCCGCCAAAGGAGGGCGAGGGATTCCAAATGGCGGTTGTTCCGCTGCTTCTCAACTGTATTCAATCGATTTCACATGTCCGCTTGCACCTTCCCAAAGATGTGCAATCGGCTGGTTCACGCGAAGTTGTCCGAAAGAAGGTGGATGAGGTCAAAAAGCGGTTCCCAGACGGAATCGCGGTACTCGATCCGATCGAAGATATGGGCATCAAGGATGACGAGTTCAAGAAGTTATTAAGGGTAAGTGGTGTCTGTAGCAGAGGCAGCAGACAAGACGCTAACAAACCATAGAAAATTGAGGTTCTCGAATCTCGTCTACTCGCTAATCCGTTGCATAACTCTCCGAGATTGGAGGAACTGTACCAACAGTATTCAGAAAAAGTGGAGCTTGGAAACAAAATCAAAGCAACCAAGAAGAAAATATCCGAGGGCATGGCAATCCAGCAATTAGACGAGCTCAAATGCCGCAAACGAGTTCTCCGCCGGTTTGGATTCATCAATGAGGCCGAAGTTGTCCAGCTGAAAGCTCGTGTCGCATGTGAAATCAGCACTGGTGACGAGCTGATGCTCAGCGAGCTTCTCTTCAACGGCTTCTTTAATAAACTGACCCCGGAGCAAGCAGCGGCCGTTCTGAGCGTCTTTGTGTTTGAAGAAAAGTCAAAGGAGACACCGCCGCTGTCAAAGGATGAGCTTGCAAAGCCCCTCAAGGAGATCCAAGCGCAAGCACGGATTGTCGCCAAAGTTGCCCAGGAGTCGAAGCTAGCCGTTAGTGAAGAAGACTATGTTCAGAGTTTCCATTGGGAGCTTATGGAGGTCATTTACGAATGGGCTAATGGAAAGTCATTTGCTGATATTTGGTAAGTTGCTGACTTTTCCAGCTTTCGAATCCCTGAATTTCTCTAACTTCATCTAGCGGGATGACGGATGTTTATGAAGGCAGCTTGATCCGTGTCTTCCGTCGGTTAGAAGAGTGCCTGCGGCAAATGGCCCAGGCATCCAAGGTCATGGGCAGCGAGGAGCTTGAGAGTAAATTCGAGACTGCCTTGACAAAGGTCCGCAGAGATATTGTTGCCGCCCAGTCTCTGTATCTGTAAACGACGAGGCAGGTTTCTGAGGCTTGTGTATGTCATTGGAAGTGAGCTACGAGGTGTAATCTTGGTTGTCTTGGGAGCTGCATTTCCCTGGCGTCGGGCTAAAAAGGTTTTCAGCCATTTTTTTCTATTATTTAATTGCCTTGTCGAGTTTTCCCCCCAGATCTGTATGTTATGTGGTATCGTTATATCCTGAGAATTTACTGGGGAGGAAAAAGTGGCAAAACACTGTACAGAAGCCGGATAAGCTCGGAATATCATTTAATGGACGAAGTGACAATCTAAGAAGTAAGGTCTTATTTTAGACGAGGATGGCAGAAATAAAAATGATACAAAGAGTTGCCCAACTGATTTGGATATGATGTGAAGGCACTTTTTTCTTGGACTGCATTCTGGGTCTGCGTTGCCAGCTGCAACCCGCCCTGGTTGTCTGGCTGCGTCTCTCCACCGCTTAAGTTGTCTTTCTTTGCTCTTCTTTCCCCACCACCACCACGACTCATTCTCCCTGCCCCTGCCTCCTCTCTCTCTTTCTCCTCTTCACTGCATCTTTTTCTGTCTCTCCCTTGCATCATCTCCTTTCTAGTTCACGCCTTTCTTCTGTCTTCCTCGTGCTAGTAGCTGGTTGTCTCCGACTCCCTTATTACTGCCTCCGCTCCCCTATCACCCAGCTACCAAGGTCCGACCTCTCACCCTTCCTTTGCCAGCCAACTGTTTGTGGCCATCATGAACAGTCTGGTGGCTACACCACCTGTGCCTCCTCACTTCTACGAATATTCTCGCCACTCTCCCTCTCGCTCGAGTACGTCTAGTCCGGCTTTCCCGAGGTCGTATAAACTCTAATTCTAACCCAACATTCCAGTGTCTACTCCGAGCCACCACACTTCCAGCAGCCGCAAACGGAAAGCAGAAGACGACAACAATGATTATGATAGTCGAATGTCCGCATCTCCTACGAACTCCCCAGCCGTCACCCCAAGATCCCTACCAGCGAATCGACAACTGAAACGTGCTCGACCCAACGTTGGTGGCAGGCCACTCTCTCTTCCCCGTCTACTTGAAACTCTCGACACAGATGCTCTCCGCGGCGTTCTTCGGTCTATCTGCGACCGACATCCCAGTTTAGCTGATGAGGTGGTTCAAAGTGCCCCTCGCCCCAGCGTTGCATCTGCCCTTCAAGTCCTTCGAAATTATCAAACCACCCTTCAATCCTCGTTTCCGTTAGGAGGCAACACTGAATCCGACTACGCCTACAATCGAGTTCGGCAGCCTCTAGGGAGCCTTCTCGAAGCCTTAAGCGATTTTACACCACATTTCTTACCGCCCAATGAGTCCCAAGCTTCGGTATCTTTGAGCTATCTGGATGGTGCCACAGACATCATACACTCGTTGCCGCGTTGGAGCTCACCTCAGAACAACGTAGAGCGGGACTCTGCGTATGATGAAATCTGCAAGGCCTGGATTCTGGTGATTCGAGAGGCCGCAAAACGTGGTGGTGGAATTCAGTTACAGTACGGAGGCTGGGACCAAAAACTGGCGAAACACAATCAGAACTCCGGGGGAAGACTTCAGGCAGCCGTCAACGACCTCGCATCCAGCTTGGGATGGATGCACGGGCCGGATTCTCAAGGTTTTGGAAGCCCCGGAGGCAACGATCTTGGGTCAATTCGTGAGCAACTTCTTTCCGGTACATACGGGCTTGGAACTCCGGTCAAAGTAGGACCTTGGTAAACAACCTTTCTGTGTCCGATCACAACCTTCCGCCAACTTAACAGTGGCTATCCCGGCCATCGAAGTCTTTGTTGCCCTTCGAATCCTCGCCCCGTGCATGCCCACCTTCGATACGATCACGATACCTACTGCATGAACTAGACTTACAAGGTTCATCTGGCGTTACTGTGTGCAATCAGGCATTTTCCATCCCTTTTTTAACCCATGCTTCCTCTG
>Ga0181467_100635_pt1 | contig 17570 bp, 16 predicted proteins | sample InSIn5gowninarea_2_FD_119079 | JGI IMG/M metagenome (GOLD analysis project Ga0181467, IMG submission 119079) | Clean room microbial communities from NASA Spacecraft Assembly Facility at Jet Propulsion Laboratory, Pasadena, California, USA -... ... | reverse complement strand
CTCTCTCTCTCTCTCTCTCTTCGTTCGTGGACACCATGCCGTGAGTAAGTGGACTGCCTAGTATAGTCGATGACAGAATAATGTCTGTAGGAGTATCTGACTGCACTCTACCGTGCAAGTTTTCTCGACTTGCGAATAACCTAGAGTAGTAGTATCTCTAGGAGTGCTGCACAGGTATTTGCACGTGTGGTTGTTTGGTATTCTGGTGGCTACTCGACCACCTATTCGAGGGTTGTTAGGGTCGGTGAGCTGGAGGTGCTGCAAGCATTTCGGGTCGTAGTCACGTACGACGTGCCACCCAGCGAGATGTATTTCTGTCTTGCCTCCAAATTTCACGTCGAATTATCGAGACGGGATAAGTGAGGACTGGAAGTGACAATGCGAAGCGTATCAAACATTCAAATTTCGTGCTTCGCAGCTCCTGCTAGAAGTTAAGTTTATAAGACGAGCTCGGTGCATTGCTTAAAGGAGATTTGTGGGCTTCGTAATGCCTGACGCACCTGACTGGCTGTGCGTCTAATCCATTGATGGTATGCATTGAGTAGTATTAATCTATACTTCTGGTTTTCGCCTTGCAACGCACCACCAATTATCTCGATCGTAACCGTTCCGGACAACCTCACCGCCTGCCGTGACAACATCCTCTTCCAGTTCGCCGCGGCGGTAAAGATGGTAATATCTTTGGTAAGTGGTTGCTGCTGTATTTGATTGTTCACTTTCTCGTCCATTTGTGGCTTCATCTGTTGTTGGTATGGGATTCGATTCTGTGGGTGTGGTTCCTGTTGGCTTGATCTTGTTGCGGTCGTGATGAGGCTTCAGTACCCATGGCACAAGTACATCCTGCTCGTGTCCTTCATCCCATCCACGACGAGAATTCTTTTGTTCGAGTGCCCAGACGAAGAACAGCGCTTCTCCACCTTCAGTGTCACAACCATGCATAGTACTCTTTTCGATGTCATTGTCCTTCTCCTTTGATATTGTACTTCCTGGTGCCCGCAGCCTCTCCAGAATATGTCTGACAGCCTCGATTCGTCTCTCCCTCGTACTCAAATGATGTACCACGGCAATGCATATCGCAAAATCAAACACACCCGCCGGATGCGGTAGACTCAAAGTGTCTGCAACAACTGTGCTATGTGGCTGGTGTTGTGATGCGATCTTTACCAACTCGCTCGACCGATCCGAAGCAACAATATACACATCGTCTCGTACCTGTAGATACTTCCCATTCCCACAACCAACATCTAGACCCACGGCTCCTGGTCTGAGTCTTTTTAAGAAATTGTCGACGACAGGCCATGGCTAGTAAAGTGTTGTTAGATGTCGGTTATTCTGGATCGGGATGGCATATGGTTGGATGGCTGAACGAGCAGGAGTGTTGTATGGTCGGGAGAGCTGGTGAAGGAGGTGCTAAGGTTGACACACCTTATATCTTGTCTCGGAGAAATGCGAGGCTATTTGGTTATAGACATCGTGAACGTGTGTTTGTTCGTAGTCGTAGGTTCCGTCATCCTCGGTGTTTGGTAGGGCGGTAGAAGACAAAGAAGAGGTCTCAGACATCATGCTAGATGTGGACGCTTATGAACGAAATTTGAGGTTGTTGCGCGGACGGACGCATGCTGGTGTACAGTGACGATTTGTTGTAGCAGACAAGCACGCTTTACGTGGAATGCCAAGCTAATGAATTAATAATACAGAACACTGACAAGGCGGAGGGCGGTCCCATGAAAAGTTAGGACCCGGAATCGAAGCGTACGGAATTCTCACAAATGAGGCATTGTAGTCTGGAAGCGCAGAGTGTGAGAGGAGACTGGGAGCGGAGCGGAGCGGAGGTGCGGAATTTATTCACGAGCTATGACGATATTGCTTGCATTGGAACAAAAACATTACATCCTGAACCCTACAAAGAGAGGAACGAAAGTGCGCGCATTTTTGTCTCGATGAAGTTTATAAGAAGTCTGTGGTGGTGTTATCACTGTTGTAGTCCAATGAGTTGGACAATTCCTAGGATGTGGTCTAACATGACCAGATCTTCACAATTTAAGTATCAAAGTATATACCGTATACTGAAGCCTTGCCTCTTCACGCCTCAAGCGAATGTCGTGAAATCTTTCAACCGCCCCTCTACCACCCATACACCACTTTGGCAACCTTCGCCAGTTCAACTGCTTGAGTGTCTTTACTGTCCACTAATGCAAAGATTTGCAAAAGCCAAGAATGCAACCCGTTTGCTACCGGTTTGGTAGAACCAATTTACCAAATGTTTCATACAACCTTGACAACTTGCTGTGGCGCAAACTGTCTGGTAAGAATCGTAAACATGGTCGATATGGGAGAGACGCCGATCATGAGCGTAAGGAGAATGACAAGGAGAGGAACCTGGAAAAATGATGTTAGCAACAAAGTATAGACCACAAAATAATGACGACTCACCCAGAAAAGGAAAAGCTTCCGATCTTGCATTAGACTAACACGTTGAATTGTCTGCACATCTGGGACATGATTCACTGATCTAGCCTCTTTTGTATCGACTTGAATATTTGACTCTCGTTGAGAGTAATGCTCATCAAAAGCAGCATCTGTAGCCGCTTGTATGGCAGAAGTCTTCTTGGCTTCGGTACTTTGTGCATCTGATCCAGCTGGAAATAGCTCTTCGTATGATGGCGGCGCTGCAGCTGTGGGTGAAGAAGAACGCTTAAAGGTATCCCACCACCCTTCTTTACTTGCGGCATCCGCAGTTGTATTTGGCCTTTGGGGGAAAAGTGCGCTCATGCGCCGCATCATGTTGTTGTTCTGGTAATCCGGCAGTGGGAAGCTCTCTTGCAAATGTTGAAGTTGCTCACCCAACTGTGCTTGTTGTGCTTGAGTCATATTCACAATCTGCCGCCATGCGTTCATAAGCGAAGATGCGGCTTGCTCAGGGATCTGCTGTCTTGTTTGCACTAGACCCTGGGAAGGCAGTTCTTGTTGTCTGCTACCACGTCTAGATGCTTGCCGAGATCGAACTGCATGGAATGGCTCAGGTTGAGCATATGGAAGCCTGCGGTCATCTGCTGTGGAACTCTCCTCTGCAACTTCAGACTCAGATTCAGTGTACGGGACAGACGAATCCTCCCAGAATGAGCTTAAAGATTTCGAGCTGTTGTTCCGGCTCAACCGACCAAGTGTGTTTGCACCTGAGCTTCTAGATCTAGAATGGTGGTACGGCCTCATTGTAGCCTGATAAGCTTGTAACGTGGTCGCCAAATCTGCTGGCACGAAACTTCGCAGACTTCGAAGCCTATGATCACCTCCGGCTGACCTTAACTTGTCAATCACCTCTTCATGACCATTCATCGCTGCATGGTGCATAGGTGAGAAACCGTTATTATCGAGTGTATTGGGATCTGCACCAGCGGACAGAAGTGCGGCAACAAACAACGACATATCAAGAGAAGCAGCCAAGTGAAGCAGCGTGAGACCTGAAGGCCGTCGTAAATCGAAACGTAACGCAGAAGTTCCAGTTTTCTGCTTCGCGAAACGTAACATTCTCAAGAGACATGCTTCCATCTCGCTTGGCTCGAACATTTGAGATCCAGGAGCGGAAGCGCCTCTTTGATGCCCGTTTGCCATTCCATAGGGCGATGGAAACATTCCGTTGGCGTGCCCTTGATTTTGTTGCAACAACTGCTGTGCCGCTGTGTATGGATCGTCGGTTCCCATCTGCTTGCCGATGGTTCTCAAAGCCAGACGGAGGAGTTCGATTTCTCGATCATCAACGTAAGTAAACACAGAATGTCGCACATGTGAAGGTGATTGTATAGCCGAATAGTGTGGGTGCTCATGCTTAAACACAACTGCAACCATACCGGGTTGGACTGCAGGGGGAGCAATACAATTCAGACACTTCTCACCCCAAAATGTCGTAGTGGTGGCTTCTGTGTCTCCAAACATAACTTCTAGTCCCTGATAGAATCCATTACCAAGGAGCGTCACTTCAGTACCACCACTCGTGGAGCCTTCGGCTGGCACTAATTTGTGTATGACCGGTGTGGGTCGTCTTGATGATTGACCCAATAATTGATTGTTGACTGCTTGTGGGAAGGTTGAATCATTCTGTCCAAAACTGTTCCTCGAGTGGCTCATCAGGGGACTACCTGGGCGACTCGCCTGTCTTGAGTTTGGAGCAGAAATTAATGCCTGGCGCGGTAAGTTTTCCATGCTGAAGGACCGATTGATGGAGTTGGTGAACGTGCCGTCCCCACCTGGTGTCGGAGGGCTGTGACCGTATGTTTGCGGCCGAGCAGCAGATTGATAATTTCGATCTGGTCCACCCATGAACATCGGCATATTTGGCGCGAATGGCGAAGATGCTGCAGTGTTGGGCATTGTTACCGATCCTGTTGATTGTGTCGGTACTGTATCGAGTCGAGTCATTGTCAATCCTGACGGTAATTTACCAGACCCACTGGGTTTCCGCCTTTTGGTTGCAGGACCAGATGGACCGCTCGGAGATGCTGGTCGAGACAGATTTCTAGGTGTCAAAGTAGCTGAGGTATTCGCAGAAAAAGTTGTCGGTATTGCAAAAGGTGTGTTATTTGGTATTGTAAACTGTCCATTGAAACTATGCTGTAACCTCGTGAGGTCTGGTGTTGAGTAGGACTGCTTGAAGATCTTAGCACTGGGTTGTTCAACGGGCGGCATCTCCGCGCCCCCAGTAGCGAAAACCCCAGCACCTGGTAAGTGTGGTGGTTGCGGCATTTGTGGCACTTGAGATACTGGTAAAGGGTGAGGCATATTGTGTGTTTTGTGGTCATCCGTAATCATGATCGAATTCGTCATCGCCTGAGCAATAACTCTGTCTCTGTAGTCCTTCATGGTGAAAATGACTTGAAAGCCCATCTTCTCATTCTGGTGCCTGCAGTAGCAAGCAATCCGCATGGGTAGCTCAACTTGCATAGTTCCTAGTGGAGGAGGTGGAGATCGGTCAGACGGTTGATTCTCTTTGTTCACCTCCACCCACTCCTTGAGCTCGTTTGTGTTGAACACAACAACTCGCCTTTCCTCATCCTTTTGAAACATTTCCTCTTCCTCTGGCTTTTTCTGTTTTTTGCGCGAAGCTCGCTTTCGCTCACGCTGTATACAACCCGTACAAATTCGGACTTCGCCACCATTCAATGGCTTCTCGTCGTCGTCCCTGGAAGAGCTTGAATGCGATGAGGTTGGACTTGGCCTAGTATAGGCAGACAAATCCTCCCCTCTGGCTCTGGCTAGAGCTCTTTGCTTTCTATGAGGATCCTGCATTGCGCTAGTACAAACAAGCGACACGGAAAGCTCCAGGGTATCCGGCGACTTCTCCACTTCTGATTTTGCTAGAAATTTTGGCTTAGAGACGGCATATGTGGGTAGCCTTAATTTCTTGATTCCGGTTGGTAGAGGATATAGTGTCATCTTAATAGGAATTTGCGTTTCGACACGCGATTTTAACGATGTAGGCTGAATATGCAGGACTGTTTGACCATCAAGAGAGTGCACAGTCGATGGAGGTGAGGATATGTCTTTCGCAAAAGAAGATGGAGTACCACTAGACTCGTGATGAAAGGCGAAGGGAGTGTCTGAATAATTGACGTGCATCGTGTTTGGCGAAAAGGTGGCATTTCCTGGAGAGTCTCCGTTCATACCCATATGATGGAACGTCTCTTCTAAACCCGATGCAGGTGATTGTTTTGTCCACGGCGAGGGAGCTTGACTAGTGGTTAGCATCGTACTCATTGGTGAAGCTTCCCTAGAACCTAGGAAGAAGGCAGTCGGTGCAGCTGTCATAGCAGGAGCGGTAGTCCTAGTGTTGTGTACATTAACGGTATTGGCTGCGCGACGCATCTGCTGATGTCCGACGAAGGCCTTGCCACTGTTCATTGTCGCGCTATCAAAGCCGCTGGGAGTGCTAGCAGCTGTGTCAAAATCAAAAGCAGAAGCCATTTGTTGATCTAAATCTTGATCTATCCCAGCCATATTCGCATCGTCGAAGTATTGTTCATTCATCGGCATAGACATGCCATTAATTCCTGTATTCCATATGTCATTTTTCGTGGTAGAGGGAGACGCCGTGGCAGTCGAGATATTTCGGCTGTGGTGATGTTGGGAGCCCGAGGACGAACTACTCGAAGACGAGCTTGTTGAGGCGCGGGTAGACGCAGGATTAACGCGCGGGCTCGTCCCATTTTCTTTCTTGTAAATCAGATCTTCTGGGTTGAGAAAGGCATTGTTCATCAAATCCTCATCCTCGGCGGTCGAAGTGGCATCGAGGAAACTGTCAAAAGTCTGACCTGCATAAGGACCAGGCGTCTGGCCCATGTCTCCTTGAAATAAATACATATCATCATCTTGTCCAGAAGCCATGTTGGCGATCGGGAGCGAAGCCTCCAGAGCCGACAGAGATGTATTGTTCAAATGCAGCCACAACGTTTCACAACATGCTTCTCACAAACGGTGGCATTGACTCTCCAAGCGATACACCCAGAAGAATCGACCGCTAGATATTCTCAACGTCTTTCAAAGCTCATGTAAGAATTACTTGCTCTTTCGCAAATAGGGCGGCCTTGGTATCGATCGTAGTTCGGCCGTTTCGTGCACGGGTAATACAGTGTCTTCGAGTGACTTGGACACCGTGTCGATAACAATATCGCAATATGATCGGCGACCCGAAGTGCTCGTAGATGCCTATAATATGGTGGGCAGGTGTAGAAGCTTCGTACAGGATGGGATGTTTGGTGAATTGAGCTGCTCCCAGACACCCGCAGTGAGATGTGGAGCGACGTGTGCGGGAGGGTGCAGGTGGGTGCCAGTCATCGAATGGGTCCTCGACCGAACCAATGCCAAGCTTGAATACGGAGTAGTCCCTGCACTGGAAAATTTACCGCCAGGGCAAGGGCTTAACAGCACGAACAGGCGCTGAGGTCTGATTTAACGAGCATGAACACCACCTCCTTCAAGCTGTTCCTGCTCCAACAGTGGTACTTTAAAGCTCGCACAATTACCCTACCTACCCGATATTTACAGTACGAGCGAAACTGCGTACGCTTGGTATGCTCAACTTGTGAACGCTACTGTACAATGAAAGATTATTAGATTTATGCGCATAACCTGCTCAGGCTGCAATTGTGTTGGATAACACTCGTTACGAATCACCTGCAGTTGACGCCACCGAGCAGCAGCTTAGCCACGTAAATCCCGCACGATCCTTGCCCATCTTATGCAAGAAATGGGCCGGCAGCTTCGCAGACGTCCATCAAGAGACCGAGCACCAAAAGGTATTAATCCTATCATTTCTCCCACGATAAGTACCCCAGCCATGCACACCGTGGTGCTACCTGAATTTGCACATGCATTGTGTTACGGTGTTACCACGAGCGCTAAGTCATGCATAAATCCATCCGCTATACGCTTTACTGCCACCCTGTACGCCGTCGTTGCAATTGGGCGACGACCGTTATTACGTTATTGAGTGAAGATTTCCCTTCGAATCGCATTTACGGCAATGCCAACGGCAACAGCGCGACGACTAGGCCTACCACGTCTTTTCGCAATCCTTGGTCTAAAACAGTTGACCAGTCTTACCTCCGTCCATTAACTCGAACGACCTGCCCATTTATTGACGCCGACCATCGATCGCTCGCAAGCATCAAACACGTCCTCGCGACATCTTCCATTTCGACCGGTCTTCGGTAAGCCACGGTTGCCTCGCTGTCCACCCACATGGCCGTGGAAGATTCAGCACACCACATATCGAATTGAGGTGTGTTGACCGCTCCTGGCCCGATCGTATTGACTCTGGCTAGATTTTCTGGACCTGTCAAATCTCGAGCTTCCGGTGCCAACGACAGCATCAAGCCATATTGGATAGCAGATTTACACGTACTGTATTCCGTACTTCCTGGAACACCCATCACCCCTGCTTCAGAACCTATAATGACCAGTGACATGTTTCTAGCATTCTTGCTCCGCGCAATATGCGCGAGCCACATTTTGGCAGTGATAAATGTACCCGTCGTGTTCTGCAGTTCACTTTTAGTACTAACTTCCCAGGCTCAAACCAAGTGATCTCAACTCAAGTGTTCTGCGAAATTGCTCAACATACGTATCCACAATACTCCGATGATGTTCAATGAAGCTCGAATCCAGTCCTACCGCACAGACACAAACATTTGGTCCATTCCCGGAATGATCTCTAACCCGTGTCCAGGCATGTCGCATGGCATTCTCATCAGTCATAGCAACCTCGACCCACAGCAGCTTCTCGACCTCGAATCCAAATTTGCTCGAATCAACATTGAGTACAATAACTTTACAGCCAGCGCTCAGAAATACTATGACAATCACCTGGCCGATTTGACCGCCGCCGCCAGTCACAACTACAACCGTATCCTCCAATGTCAGACTTGAAATCCATATCTACGGCACGTCTAGATGTCAAAGGTCGATCTATGGAGAATAGACAGAGCCTGAATCAGCTCGAGTCACTTGCGGAGAGGTCTATACCAATCTACATGAGAGAGGTGTAAAGGTTCCTCTTGTCAAGACCGCAAACACGCACTGTAAGCTGTCCTTATTGGTCCCTAGTACTGTACAGTACTAGTAGGTAGTTGTATGAATCTATGCAACACTCCTTTTATATTTCGCTTCAATTTTTTAAACACTCGTTATCCCATATCGCTTGATACGATCGGTTACCCTAGATCTGCTGGTGTCCCTATTACCATTAAGCAGAACATGAGACAGAAACATATATTACTTCCAGCTGTGATTCACAATGTGTTGTACTACTCCCTGGTCATGGTATTGATATACATGCGCACACACGTATTCTTCACACGGATATCAATGAACAAGGCAGCCAGATAGGTAGGCAATTGGGTAGATGGAACATTAATCTCGAATTTCTTCATCGTAGCTAAGCTACATATTTGTAGCTAACTATTCATCCGTCTATCCACGAGATTCCTGTTCCACCTAGATACAGTAAGGCAGGTATACTATACACCATTCATTGTACACTGGTAGTGGTAGTGGTACATCGTTGTGTCATTCTGTGTCCCGGGTCGGGATTTGAATATGATGCGAATTCTGGTTGTCTTGGTACATGGTATTTGTCAAGAGGTGATAGTGTGGTTCTGCATTCGTCGCCACGGTCTCTCTTGTCGTTGGTTGCATCCATAGTCAAGAGTCTAGCACAGTCTTTGCCGACAGACAATTGGCATAATCGGCGGTGGCTAGAGACTGTAACTTGAGGACAATCCCAACACCAATGCGAATTTCTGGTAACTGACTGTGCAGCACTTTCCTCTTTCGTAGCTCGGTGATCTCAATTTGTGAGTGCAGTACAAACGGTTTGAGTTCATCCACTCTGAGCTTGTGCACCACCTCTTGGTCCACCTCGACCACCCCTACCACGACCTTTGAAATCGCCTCGTCCTCGGCCTCGGCCACGACCATCAGAACCACGTCCACCACGGTTACCACCTCTTCCGCGACCTCCCCGCTCTCGTCGAACTTCACTAAATCCATCGTTAGTAGATGTAGCAGCGGTATCCTTCTCTTCAGCAGCTGCACCTGCTTCATCAGCCCAATTGGATGTACTCTGTTGCATAGCAGGAGCATGAGGAGTTTCAGTCTCGGCTGGGTCTCGGGGTACCTGAACCCAGTCTTCGCCTGTCTGAGTGTTCTCGGTTGTCATGGATGCTTCAGGGTTCCAGGAAGTTTCAGCAACAGCATTGGCAGCTTCGTCTGTGGTGGAGGTTTGTCCCGGGGCTGCGGATTGCAAATCGGCATCTGCTGAGACGTCTTCGGAAGTGTGAGCAGGAATGGTGGTTGTGTCTTCAAGTTCTGTCATGCCAGCATTAGCGATGGTGGGGTCGGTAGCAGTAGATTCCTCAACAGCTGGAGTGGACTCTGTAGTGTCTTGTGGTTCTGCAGCATCAATGTTGGCGGCTGCTTCAGCAGATGCCTTAAGCTGCGCGAAGGTGTATTCGATCTGATCGCCTGAAGGATCTTTTGTCTTCTCTTCCGTACCTTCTACCAGACTCGTCATGGCATCGATTGCTGTTGAGTTGCCTTGGTAGAGGTAGAATAAAACGCCTTCATATGCTTTGCTCTCTCGTTCATCCACATCTTCTTGTTGTCTCTTATAGGCTGCAGCATGCAGGAATTGACACACCACCTGCAAAGCCTCTTGAACCTTGGCAGTGGTATTTTTGGTTGCTTGCTCGAGTGCATCCTCCTTCACCTGCTCAAGTTCGGCTTTGTGTGTATCAGCAAGGGTAGTCTTGTCCTTCTCATGACGAGCTTCGAGATGCTGAGCAAATTCTTTCAACTGCTTGTGCTGCTCTTCGTATTGCTTCAGCTGCGCCTCGAGTTGTGGTTTCTTCAATACTTGAGCCTTCTGATCAGCGTTGATCTTCTTCTGAGCTATAAGATCATCGAGGGAGGTGTCAGGAAACTCGGTAATGACACTCTCGGTTTTTTGAACGCCAGCAAGTTTCTTGTGGATATTTCGAATTTGCCTGTCTTTGTTTAATTTTCATCTATCGAGGGTACATGACACACGTACTTTGCAAGCTCTTTCACATAGTGACTATCAGAGCTAGACTCCTCAAGGCTGCCATTGAGCTTGGCTTCGACACTGTCACTGGCGGGTGGTGATGTAGCAGTGACGGTAGCAGCCTTAGCCTTACGCTTACGAGCTGTCTTTGACTCGATCATTGGAGTTGAAGAAGTAGTAGACATATTGGAGAAGTTACTCGAAAGTAGTGTCGCGTGACGTGGGTACTGGAGTGTTTTGGCAGATGATAGTGGATTATGACGATTGGGGATGACGGAAGCAGTATAGAAGTGAAGTCTTGCAGGTGTAGCGTAGTACTGAGTGAAAGGCAGGACGTTAATGCTGGCTTGTGATACAATAGGTACAAAACGACAACATTGCATCTATCAGTTCGCTTCTCCAACTCGGGCGGAACGCCAAGCTTAAGCCAAGGTGAGTGGAGTATTTCTCGAACTTATCCCGTACTCGTATGCTCTGGAGCTGCATGAACACGCTCACTATGCTAGAGTCTCCAAAGATGGTGAGACATTGTTGAACATTAAAATTCTCCGTCGCACCTGGGAGTACTTGAACGGACATACCAAATTTCAAATCTGTGCTGAGATACGACGACGTACCACTTTCTGCTTTCTACACGTGGGTAGTGTCCATACTCATTGACACCTCTCCAATGCAGAAACTACAACACGATGTGGTAAGAAAATCATCTTGTCCACTGCGACATCATGTAACAAAGCACTGTCTGAGCTATTTTGACTGCTTTTGTCTTCTCAACGATCCTCGGCCGGACACTTTTAATTGAATAATCCCTGCCGAAAGTCTCCGCAGCAAGCTCAATTCGGTCATTATACATGTATAAAGACAGCAATTCTGGTCAGCCGTCCTAGGTCTTACGTTGCCAATGTGATCCTGTCGGTTCTCCAACTGATATCCGAGACCCGTTGCTCACTGAACAAGCATCAAGATGTCGACAGATAACTATTATGACCTGGGCACACATACCTACCCTGTGAGCACCACATCACCAGAAGCTCAACTCTGGTTTGACAGAGGCATACGGTGGGCGTACTCTTTCAACCATGACGAGGCTGTTCGTTGTTTCATGAAAGCCACCGAGCATGATCCCAATTGTGGTATGGCATACTGGGGTATCGCATATGCTCGCGGTCCCAATTACAACAAAGCTTGGATTCGCTTCGATAGGTCTGACCTTCAAAGGACTTTCAAAGTGGCTACTACCGCCTTGATTACTGCGTCAAGTCTGAAGCAACATGTCACACCTCTCGAATTTGCTCTCATCAAGGCGCTTCGCCAACGATTCCCGATAGATGCTGACGGCCCACCTCCTGAAGACCTGCATGAACTTGACGTCGCTTATGCTAACGCTATGCGTCCAGTTTATCAGGCTTATCCTAATGATCTAGAGGTCATCGCATTGTTTGTCGACTCTCTTATGTGTGTGAGTCCTCGCCAACTGTGGGATCTTGACACCGGTAAGCCACTACACTGCGCAGCCGAAGCCCGTGCTACACTTGAGCCCGCCATGGCCACAAGTAAGGGTATGACTCATCCCGCATTCAACCATCTATACATTCATTTAATGGAGATGTCGCTCTTCCCTGAAGTAGCACAACCAGCAGCAGATAGACTGCGCTACCTTGTCCCTGAAGGAGGCCACATGTGTCACATGTCCACACATATTGATGCCGCTTGTGGTGACTATCGCAAGGTTATCGAGTCAAACCATCAAGCAATTATGGCCGACAACAAATATTTCTCAGACGAGAGAGCTGCGAATGGTGCCACCTTATACAGGCTCTATCGGGTACATAATATTATGGTCAAGTGCTATGGAGGCATCATGGCAGGTCAATCGAAAGTAGCTATTGATGCCGCTCACTTCATCAGGGAAGTTGCAACACCCGACTTTCTAGCAATCAAGAGTCCTCCTATGGCAGATTGGACAGAAAGCTATGTGGGGGTAATAGCCCACGCTCTAGTTCGGTTTGGTCGCTGGGAAGAGATACTTGCACTGGAGCTACCCCAAGATCAAGAACTGTACTGTGCCTCAACTGCTATGATGCTCTATGCCAAAGGAGTTGCTCTTGCAGCTCTTGGCCGTATTGAAGAAGCAGAAGCTACACAAGCTCAGTTCGAAGCAGCCAGAGCCAAAGTGCCACGATCACGTCTTGACGCACTACCGGTCTTAGCGCAAGACGTGTTGAAGATAGCGAAAGCAATGCTTGAGGGTGAGATCTCATACAGGAAAGGGGATTTTGAAGCAGCTTTCGAGAGCTTAAGGCAAGCCGTGGCATTGGAAGATGTGCTGTCTTACAGTGATCCGCCTGCATGGAAGCAACCATCACGCCATGCATTGGGTGCGCTTTTGCTCGAACAAGGTCGGACAGAAGAGGCAGAAGAGGTATTCCGCGATGATCTGGGGTTCGGAAAACTGTCGAGACGCAGAGCAAGAATTAACAACGTCTGGGGCTTGCATGGTCTGCATGAGTGCCTGGAACGAAATGGGAAGCATGATCAAGCTCGGATCATACGTGTTCAACGTGACATTGCCATGGCTTCTGCAGACGTGCCAATTAAAGCGTCGTGCTTTTGCAGGCTTTCGTCGATCCAGAATGAATGTGGCAAAGGCACGAATGGTGATGCCAACAGCACTGAGGTGCCCGTACTTGGCTGATTGGATCATTCAGCGATGCCTACTTACGGAAGCTCACAGCAGTCTTCTACACTACTTTTCTTACCGCACCAACTCTGCTCCTACAACAGTGATCTGACCGAGCTTTCGCAAACTTCATTGGCGAACTAATTCCTGCAGTCTTCGGGCCCGGACAACTTTGGCAACCTTTCATTAAACTATGGCGTTGCAACAATGTGTTACCAACCATGTAAACTCTATCATTAATCCTCGATGAACAGGTGGAGAGGAATTCACACCGTGAAACGAACCGATCCTGATCGAACGCAAACACAGAACAGGCGGAGTTGACGGCGGTGTCACAGGAGAGTACGGCGCTTCTCAAGATACAGCCAACGCATATGGGAGGAGCCAGACTGAGACACCACAGCTGCACTAGAATGGTCCTGGTGTGTTCTCCCGCAGAGCCTTGGATCGAAAAGTCCTTAGCGGGGTCTAAGAAGGGTCAAGTAACACATGTGAAAGGGCAGGTTGAGAATATTGGTGGACAGGTATATAACATCCCCTATGGATGAATGAATGAATGATTGATTGAATGAATGGATCAATGAAAGAACGAACGTGTAGATCATGCTATTAAGTACGGTACACCCAGAGTGCCTTCTAAGCTTATCATTTGTTGGCCCTGCAAACCGCATTATCACATTTCCAACCTCCAGCATGGGCGAGGCAGTGTGACATCTCCGTTCAAGCTCCTGAGATGGTGACTTGTGTTTGATTGACGTGCCACTGACATGACTACCATCCATTTTCGGAAATGCACTAAGCCGGTGATTGCCTCCGAAGGTTTTCAGGCGTCCGATCAAGGCGTCCGTCAATGGATCCTGTACCATATTTAGTTAGTACTTACTCTAATATTGGCGGGCCGCAATCAACTTTTCTGACCTGCAGAAACTGCGCTAAAGTGTTGCAGGTCAGCCGTGACTAATTGGCCAAACACTACAACAAACTTCGCCCGTGCTTCATCTCCAGACAATAATATTAATAGTCTTGGAGCCTCACCGTCCTTCTTGATGCCTTCTCGGAATGACGTTCTTGGAGTTGGCAGTATTGAGGCAAAATTGCAATCACCTCTGCGACGACGTTCTACCGACCAATTTTCAGATCTTGCGCGACTGGTCATGTTGACCAACACCTCTAACTCGAACACAAATTCCACTAACAGTGCTAATCCTTCTCCGCCACCCGAATTGACCGTAACATCAGAATCTCAAGTTACGCCTCAACCTTCATTACCAAAAGAGGCCAGTTCCACTCTAAAACCACCTACCAAGACTGGCACCGGACGAGCGCAAGAAAATGGTTCGACGAACCGGTTATTACCGAATGGAGCTTCTGCAAGCCTAGGTGCAGCACTGACAGACACCCCGCTTCCATCTGCGCCTGGCAGTCCTCATATGCAAGTCTTGATAACTTCCACAATCGAAAGTTGACTGACGATTGATAGACCAGGAAAGATTGGAACTTCAGGAATCTCAACACCGAAAGTACGAGCGACAACCCTCGATATCCCCGGTTTGACACGATCGAAAGTCTCCCCAAATGGCCAAATATCAGAACGAGATGTTGGAGCAAAGCTTATCATTCTTATGGTCGGTTTACCAGCCAGAGGAAAGAGCTACATTGTCAAGAAAATTGCGCGATACCTGAACTGGCTGCAACATCCTACACGTATCTTCAATGTTGGAGATAGACGAAGAGTTGTTGGGGGAAAGGGTCCAGGTATACCGGAAAACAAGCCGGAAGATGCACTACGAGATTCCATCCGAAAGATGAGCCTGCACACCACACAGCCTCAGGGAATCGTCGAACACGAAAATCTCCTAGGTCCTCCTGCCGTCGCAACTCAAATCCTTATCAATGATGAACATAAACTATCCGACCTCACACCCATCTCTCCGATGAATATGAATGGACTACTGAGTCAAGATGACAAGATGCAAGAGCCAACACCTCTACCGCCACCAGAGCAGATGGAACAGGACTCGAAGTTCTTTGATCCTGACAATCAAGAAGCAAAACGTATTCGAGAACAAGTCGCCCATGACACCCTTGATGAGCTACTACAATATGTATTAACGGAAGGTGGGTCTGTTGGCATCCTCGACGCTACCAACCACACCCAAGAACGGAGGATGTCTCTTATCAGACATCTCAAGCACCGAAATATAGACATCAACGTCCTTTTCCTCGAGTCGAGATGTGAAGACCGCAACTTGTTAGAAGCAAATATGCGTTTGAAGCTATCCGGACCAGACTACAAAGGCAAAGATCCAGTCAAATCACTCAAAGATTTTCAAGCCCGTGTGGAGCAATACGAGAAAAAGTATGAACCGTTGGGTGATTTTGAAGAGAAGAATGATATCCCATACTGCTCAATGATTGACGTCGGCAGGAAGATGGTAACTTATCGTACCAATGGTTTCCTTTCGGTACAAGCAGTCACATATCTGATGAACTTCAACCTTGCACCACGCATGATATGGCTCACTCGTCATGGCGAGTCTGCTGATAATGTTAGTGGTAAGATAGGTGGTAATAGTCATTTGAGTAAGAAGGGTGTCCAATACGCCCAGGCCTTGGAAAAATTCGTCACTAAAGAATGGGAATTATGGGAACGACGACAGGTCCAGAAGCAAGCTACAACGCATTTTCCACCTTTACCTGGTGATACAACTCCACCAAATCCAGAAGTTGAGGGTCAAACAGGCGAAGCAAAGAATTTCTGTGTCTGGACAAGCATGTTAAACCGAAGCATCGAAACTGCACAGTTCTTCAATGAGGATGAATTCGATATCAAGCAGATGCGCATGCTTGACGAACTCAATGCAGGAAGTATGGACGGTATGACATACAATGAAATCCGGACGAAATATAAAGAGGAATATGAGACTCGAAAGCGGGACAAACTGCATTACCGCTATCCTGGACCTGGTGGTGAAGGATACCTCGACATCATCAGCAGACTTCGTAAAGTCATATTAGAAGTGGAACGAATGCAAGATCATGTACTCCTCATTGGCCATAGGAGTGTTACGAGAGTATTGCTAGCATATTTCCTAGGTCTGAAGCAGGAAGATATTAGTGATTTGGATGTTCCATTAGGTGTGGCGTACATGATAGAACCGGTAAGTCAAAACTCAAAGTTGTTGGTTGATGTGAAATTGGTACTAACTTCTCAAGCGTCCTTATGGCGTTGAATTCAAAGCATACCGATGGAATCCTGACACTGAAGAATTCACTTGGGATGAGAATTACCGATTGAGGCGAGCAACAGAACCTTAAGCACCTTTTATCACCTACGTTATCACAACATCACTTCATGGCGGCTGAAAGACGTGACACGATCATTCCACATCACAACCTTGAGCTTGAACATATCACACTCCCGCCTCGAATCTACGACGAAACACTAATCGACATATGGTACTACATCCACTTCCTAAGACTGGACTAACAATGTATTGAATATAGTCAATTTGAGGAACACCAACACCAACATGAACACCACGAAGAAAGCGATCGGTGTCAGTGTGGTGTACAACATGTGGATTTGGGCGTGGACTGGTAGCACAGCCAGATAAAGCTTATGACGGAGACGGCAGCGATTTGTGATGTGAGCGGGAGCTTGGTCGTCTAAGATGCGAATACCCCTGTTTTGTTGTATCTTCCGGAGTTGCGATATTCGTTTTCCTTGAGCGAAGGCGCTGGTGGAAAATGGTTAATTTTACTACAATATGCACTCTTACCGTGCTCTGATACTACCGACGGAGGAACATGTGAAGTGGGCACAGGAGTTTTAGATATACTGTATCAGTGGGCGAATGAACAAATACTCTCTTCGATTTGAAGGTCTTTTGCTTCCATTCCTTTCCTGTTTTTTGCTGCGTGCAAGTGCAAGACCGGAATAAGAGGTATCACAGTTCTGACAGTGCAATTCGTTGAACCATCCTCCGCATAGCTTCCTTCACACGTCCGTTGATCGTTGATACCATCAAATCCTCCCTGGGCATTCAAAGAGTGTTACCTGAGTGGGACTACCTGAAAGGAAAGAGCTCTGGGAGGGGGATCGATAGTACAAAGTTTAATAACAGTGGGAGAACATCTCGAGCAACATCCGCTCCTATCCATGCACTACAAGTTTCTTAATAAGTCTTCAAGTCTTGTAACTACTAGCTTGCATAAACAGCTATATTGGCTGGGGAAAGATGGTCGTAGAGCAGGCTTATAGGTTAGTTTCTACCTTGCAATATAATATGTGCGTACTGCCTACCTAAATAC
>Ga0181467_100329_pt2 | contig 17574 bp, 14 predicted proteins | sample InSIn5gowninarea_2_FD_119079 | JGI IMG/M metagenome (GOLD analysis project Ga0181467, IMG submission 119079) | Clean room microbial communities from NASA Spacecraft Assembly Facility at Jet Propulsion Laboratory, Pasadena, California, USA -... ... | reverse complement strand
GTTATATTCTTCGTGTCGACAAAACGTTGCTAGACCGGGAATTGCACGAGATTAGAGTGTGTCTAATGTAAACCCGAAATATTGGGCACAATATCAGTATCGAGACGTGGAAGCAGTCGTTATAGTGTTTGATCCTGAAGCTACAATTTGAAATGAAGATGGTTATCGTTGACCCTGTGGAGGTGCAGAGGTGCAGATAACACCACTAACATGCGGCATGACGAAGAATGCACGCCTTGCATGGCGCCAATTTGCAAAGGGCCCGAAGAACATGACTTTCAACTACATAGTAGCTTGCAACCCATAGAAGCACCTCAAGCGGACATGCATACGATGCGCAAGTATTGCCGGGCGTCAATGCGAGATTTCAGCCTATTGTGATACCAGAGAGGGCTCAGCCTGCCGTCCTCAAAACTGCTGCGAGCGTCGAATTGTGCTGGACTTACTCATGGTCAGCCAAGATTTCCTGGGTCAGCCTCGTTGAAGAACGTTTCACAACGTTTGTCAAGAACGACAGCCTTGCCACAAGAAGAAAGAGCTGACATACAAAATCATTAACATCTCGGCACAGAGCATAGTGTAAAAAACCTCAAAAATACTGCTGCCACCAGCTCACCGTAGGAGACGCCATCAAAGTGGCCGTACTACATCGTAAAGCCTAACACTATTTCCCATCTGAGCATCAATGGCTCATCTCGGCGAAGTTTGGTTACAGTGCGCAAGTGGACCATCCGGACGCTGCCGCGTGGTGAGCGGGACCAGTCGCTCCGGCATCTCCACACCTTAGCGTCGATAATGCCGAAGAATTCCAAACAAAAAAAGTTCCATGATCACGATACAGCACGCAACCACTGGACTACTATAGAACACAGCATTGAAGTGCATAACAAAACCATAGACACAAATTCGGCAACATGATACCATAATATGTAAAGTGTCGTCCGTTCTTTCCACAGCATAAATAGCTTCCCACTTGATCGCCTCTGCCGACCAGCAAGCCGCCCAACTACGAACAATGAACGCACACGCCCTCCTCACATCCCAAGGGTGGCTCGGCACCGGCCATGCCCTCGATTCCCGCCTCACCGACTACGGCGCTCCAACATATAAACAAAAAGGCCACCGCGGCCTCGCCTACGATCCTTCCCAATTGCAAAACGCACGGGATATAACGTTATCGAGCGGCAACGGTCTGGTCAAGCCGCTACTCGTATCTCAGAGACACGATAGTAAGCGTGGTATCGGGAAGAAAGCGCATGAGCCTCAGAGTGGGAATCAGTGGTGGTTGAAGGGATTTCAGAGCGCATTGGACAATATTGGGAAGAGTGAGAGTGAGAGGACGAGTGCGAATAATAGTGGGTATAGTACGCCTGTTGGTGGTGCTAGGTACGTGGGGAAACACGCTGGGCTTTATGGATATTTTGTGAAGGGGCAGTTGATGAGGGGGACGCTTGACGAGGATGTGGAGAGTGAGAGGTCGTCTAAGAAGCGGAAGAGTGATGTGCTTGATGACGACAAGAGCGAGGGCCAAGGCAGGGATCCATTGGCCAGTTCGCCGGTGAAAAGCCCTCAGACGACGAAGGAACTTGAGACTTCGGTGCCATATCTCGAAGAACGTGATAAAAACAGAAGGTCTGTGGACAAGAGGGCACCGAGTACAGACGTTGAACAGTTTGCGACGGTCGGACAATTCCTAGGTGCCGTTAAAGACGTCACGAAGCAAGAGAAAAAGAAGAAGTGGAAGTCAGAGTCATTGAAGCAAGCAGATGAAGCAGACCGTAACCTGTCCAGCGATCAACGACCAGAGGAGACGAAAGAAGAGCGCAAAGCACGCCGACGACGGCGAAAAGAAGAGAAGCAGAATCGCGAATTAACATTAGCAGAGATGGTCGAAGAGGAGTTGGCCAAATTGAATTCTATGGACAATACTAGCGACCAGACATCGGATGCTGAAAATGCTGATGAGAAAGCTAAGAGGAAGGCTGAGCGCAGAAGGCGGAAGATGGAAGAAAAGGCAAAATCTGAAGCGAAGTGAATTAAATAATAAACCACCGTTACAACTCGAAAACCTCTTTATGTAAGTGCACGACAGCACCATATCAGCAAGAATCCATCAAGCCATCTAGACCGAAATTCATGCCATCCCTCCACAGTCAGAGTTTCGACATCAGTTATTATAACTGCACACATCCTCTATGACAAGTCGGCTGTATACAGAGCGTGGCCGGATTGTATCAAACACATCGAGACACTCAATGTGCAACAAATGAAACAGCAGCTCGGGGATTGAACTCACAACCGGCAGTGGGACGAGCAAGGAATGGTAAAACAAGCAAAAGAAAACAGTCAAGTACAGGGCTGGATGAACCGCACATTGCCAATACAAACCATACACACTTGGATTATTCCCCAAAGCCCTAGGTCAAGTGGCAAAACTGGAGTTCTGATCTGGCTTGTGGGAGATACCTGGAGGTTTGGAGTATGTGTCCCGTCTGTGGTGTCAATATATGGAAGGTAGTGCTATGTTATGGTGAATGGTTCTGCCAGGGGTATGATTCCACTTGTCATGGTCATCTTACGCACGACTCCCATGACATGAAAGACCTACGGCATCGCTCGACGTCTTACTTCACAGAACGATGTCGCCTTACCTCGGATAGCTTGGACGTTGGCCAGATTCCGACTCCCCTGTGGCATCCGGACAGCTTCATGTCCTAGGATCCGGCCAGTCCTCCGAGTCGATATGCCAGAAAGTGGAAAAGGCTGGCGGTATTCCAACGAGGGTTGTTGAAAAGGATCGAAAAGTTGTCGAAGCGGAGCGCTCACTTGAGATATCGAGGATATAAGTAAGGAGATGCCTAGATTTATCCCGGGTGGTATTCCAGAAAGAGAAAGAGAGAACGAGTATACTGCGGCGAGTCACATGTCATTGCCTGCCAAGGACGGTCAATTGGTTGACCATGTTCATGTTTCTTGGACAAGAAGTAAGATCCAACCAAAGGTTGTTGCCTTAATGCCAAGCATGTAGCAACCTTTCAATGCACTGCAATTTTAGCGTTACACAGCTCTTGTACCAAGTACCCTGAAGCCACGAAACCAGCAGTACAAATCTCACCACCAAAACTTCAATCATAAAACAATATTTGACCACGCTACATGTACTTTGTATGGTATAATTATGATGGCCGTAACCTAGACGTCCACTCAAACGGTTTGATACTACTGTTGTCCAACGTACCGAATATCTAGACCCATGGCCAGCGTGTGAAGGCGGTATTTATGAGATGCACGCCCTCATTTGGAGTTTCCATCGTTGAGCAAGTTGATTGGAGGGAGAGTTGATCGACTCTGCATCAAGCGCATTCTGCACTGCAATTTTAGTGTCACTCTACTCGTGTGCCATCCACTCCATGAGTAGGTACTAAGTATGCCGAAGCTCACACGCTAGCATCAATTCGTGTTAACAATGCAAGGCGCACCCGCTTATGCAACAAGTACACTGCAATTTTAGCGTCACTTCGCTCTTGTACAGTACCAAGAGTACTTCCTCTATGTGGGGTCAATGTAGATGCCTGAGCAGCTTTCAGATAATCAGGCAAATATAGTGAAGGGTGGCACCGGGATAACGTCGAACCGGCGGACTACACTGCAATTTTAGTGTTACTGTGGTCTTGTACCTCCACTTCAAAAGTTCCCGTCGACCAGCTTAGCCTGAAAGGTACTAGCTAAGCAGGAATGAAAGAGTAGGTTGACCGAGCACTTTTCATTTCATTTACTGACACGATCTTCTTCTCACCCTACACAGGTATAATACGATGAGATTGATATCGAGAGAAGTGGCTGGATGTTGTGTCTCTCAGACTGGATACATGGCATTCAATGGAAGCAAGACCATCTGGAGTAAGGAACATTGGATAGGTCGACAGGCGTTGCCTTACCGTGAAATTGTACCCTGTCAGCCTTGCAAAGTGCAGAAACTCAAGATGGCCCAATGCTCGTCCATATTAGCAAAAGTACAATTGTAGGTAACCACAGCTGACCGCATCTTTGATCGATGTAATTATGATGTTCACAAACAGAACGTCTCCACGACGATTGTGACACGGATTTTGACCAAATCAACAACTTCTTCGGTCTGCTGCTGGTGTTGATGTGGACATGGATTGTGCTATCTTGAGTGTGCGCACGTTTACTTTGGTGTTCGAAAGCATTCAATGGAGTACACAGACATGGTAAAGTCTGACAACCACTCTTGAGATGCTAGTACATAAACGACAACGGAAACAACCAATCAAAGGACGCTAAGAGGGAGGTTCGACCAATAAAATTGCAGAACTCATAACTCCACATTTGGAATCGAATCGACATTTGGGTGTCTTGGTGCTCCCAAGACTCAACAAAAACGCCACCTTTCCGGGTGGCAACACAGGTAAACAGCAGAGAGAAGGACTTACCCCTTAGGACCCGGCGTTTAACCGGGCGACCCAATGGACAAGAGAATGGACGCAAGAGATGAGGTTATAGAGAAGGACGGGCCAGGATGGATCAAAATGGGTCAAGATCACGGGTCAAAGAGGAGGATATGATTGGAGGGGCGCGGTGGCGATGAGTCCACCGGCTTTAGCTCCTTTTAGTTAGCTAAGTAGCGTAGCTAGATAGCTTTTGTGCATAGCTGCGAACAGCGGCTGGGTCACTTAATGATATCAATCAATCAATCAATCAAAAATCAATGGAGTACACTTTTGGACAGTGCACTGCAATTTTAGCGTCACTCTACTCGTGTAATATCCACTTTGATGGATGCCTAGGTAGGCTTGGCAGGCCGGCGGGAACCTCACCTCACCCCCCTTATAGTAAAAGCAGCACAACGTAAAGAGTGTCAAGCATCGAACCTGCAACGCCCAAACATGTGGCTCAAACAACACCTCTAACGGAGCTGCATGATCTCGTCTTCTTTCTTGGCAGGAGCATAGAATCTATCGTACAGTGACTTGTACAGAGCATAGGTACTCGAATAGTCTTGGCGAGGTTAGACTGGCTCGCAGTATTGTAGCCTCAACTTTCAAAGATAAGTTTGGCCGGAATGAGGTCTTGCTTGTAGCGTGCTTGTTGTCACAAACAGACATAGAGCATCATCTGTTAAGCTGGTAGATCTCAGCTGAATCTAGCATCTGCATCACACCCCAGCGTTGTGTCAGAGTATACTTCATACACGTTCCGCACGCCTTCAATGCTTATGTACTTAAGAAACGACAGGACTTGAAGTCTGCCATCGGAGCACGAAGACCTGTCTTAATCGGGCCAGTCCTAAGCATGATGTCTCTGAGATTCCGACTGTTCCGAACTCATATGAAGTGCTTGGTGTGTCTGCAATTGTCATCCCGTACTTGATACCTACATTGAGAGACGTACATCCACCAGCCCGAGCGAATCAAATCCCTGTGTTGCGAAGTCCCGGGTTGGTCGCTAATTCTGCACTCCACTCCTAGTGTTACTGTGATCTTGACTGTTGTACTTTTGTCCAATTCCTACGTATGCCAAGACTTGCAAGTATACTGAAATATGGTGGCGATTCTCTGCGCTAGTCACTGGCATGCAGTATACTGCCGCTGAGCTCGAATCATACCAAATTCTGGAATCTCGACTGATGGAACGACATATCGCTCGATTTCCAAGTGAACGAGTAGTCTGCACAGATGAAAACCCGGAATCATCAATGACTGGGGATACGCGTTCTGGCAACCGTGTTGGTCCAAATAGGCCCTGTACTTCTCGACAATCGATGCTGTTTGCCACATCCCAAACATGACAAGGTATGAGATGCGGCAGTCACTATCAAAGAATTGGGCTTGAATCGTCACGAAGTCGTAAGGACGGCAGGCTATTGATCTTGGTTGAAAGCAGAGTAAGCTGGAATGCGCGTCTGCTTGTCGCCATCTGATCGTCACCATCTGATTGTCGCCGTGGTTTGCAAGACACGACGGGTTCAAGGATCGACGCCCACGAGGATATCTTCTCGGAGGTATGCTGTACCCCTGTCTACGGGATGGACAGTGTAAGTGGCTGGCTCGTGGTACCAATCAGAGTTCGCACCCACGGTTCTTGCAGTGTCGTCGGTGGAAGTCACGATGGTAGTCTGATTGCGAACAGATCCCGGTTTGAAGGATTTCGTACCAGAGCCCGAAGATTCGCCTTGCTGTCTGGCGCCGATGACTGAGTTTGACCGCGAAGGACACTGTGTTATCGGATCGCGCATGACACGGCAACATGAACAGTTTTGTTCTTAATGAATACATGACCATCTTCATTTCGTGGATCGAAGGAAATCTGCGTATAAGATATCGGATTCTCGACCGTGATATCTTGCTGAGTAATTGGATTGATGTGAAAGAACATTCGTAATTTCGTCACCTTCGTGAGACCCTCGAAACAATGAGGGCTTCCGCTTGAGGTCATTGTGGTGGTCATTGAGACCCGATTCGGTGTCGGTCATGATGCCCTTCTCATCGCTGTTTTTACGACTCCAGCTGCTCATTGGATCTTGTCCTAATACTTGCATCTCGTCTCGTACGGCTGTTTGCGCCTGTCCAGGGATCGTCTTGGAGTCAATCGTTGCAAGTGTCATACTCCTTGTAATGGTAGACTCGCCGTGTACAAGATCCACAAGTTTTGAAAGGATGTTCAGTTCGAGCTTGAGCTTGACACTGTAGAAGAACCCCTTGAGTGCTTCTTGGTAGAGCTGTAGACGTAAAAACTGCATGGTTACGATTACAATCTGGAGGTTCATCAGCTTATCGAACGGCAAAATGGTTGTAAGTGCTTACATCCATGGCTATGATCACAATATTGATGATTAGCAATTGCCAAACTATGCTTCTTGTGTTCTCCCTCGATGTACTGAATCCAAGAAACATGGCAGTCTTCCACACGTAAAGACCTGAGAGAACCAACTCCTGAATTGTAAAGCATACCACTTGAAGATGCTCCAGGTAGAAAAATCCTCGAGGGAAGTTCTGAAATTTTGTAAACGAGGTGCCATAGTCGAACACTATCACCGTTGGAATCAAAATCAAACTGGTGAAGACGATCATCCATTTCACTGCCTTCAAGATTCTCATACTATCAAGAATCAGGCCAAGACGGGAGTACAAGACCAGGGACTGGCAGATAATCATGATTATCCAGCCAACGTCATCTATTGTCTTGGTGAGCCAGAGATTGCCGAGCTCGAAGTACACCAGCATCACACCCAAATTGTATAGGAAGACACCGAGATTGCAGAGAGTCAAACTCCAGAAATATAAGCCTTTCCATCTTTTGAATGTCGATGCGATCAACAACACCATTTCCAGTGAATTGTAGAAGGCCAGCGCAACAGACAGCGTCACGAGGACTGAAGCGGCTGTGTATCTGCCATCAAAGTTTTGTTTGTCGACAGCCGCCGTGTACTGATCGTTGGAGGTGCCATTTGCCGCAGCTGACATGTTGGCTGCAAGTGTGTCGCGTGTCGTCACATATATCTCGACGGTGGTAGCTTAGGACATGTTGTCGCAGAGTTATTGCATATCCAACATCGCCGCCTGTGATGCCAAAGAGCATAAACTCGTAAGTGATTGAGAGACATGGGCAATAATGTTGAGATACTCGTCCAGCCCTACTAGTGAAGCTCGTGATCGGATAGACATCACAAATCGAGTCCTGGACGGGCCACGGCAGGTGGGAATCCAGCCATTTGGGTCGGGAAAACGCCGGACAAGTTAGTCGAGGTTAGCATTGTGGTTAGTGTTGATAAGGATTACGAATTTTGTGTCGTCGAGTGTGCCCCTCGTTGAGTTTGACTCGTTGTGCCAATGAAGAGGATTAAAAGTGGCTCTCCCCGTGGAGGTGCAGAGGCAACCAGGGTCGAGATGAGTTTCATTGGCTGCTCCGCTCGGTATGGCAAACATGGGTAATCTTCAATCTTCGCTTCCCGAGCACAAACTTCGGAGCTATCAGTGCATGGGCCGAGGGTCGATGGCGGATTCTCGCATCTGGAAACGATTGATGTTCAAGTATTCAATAGTCAGGACCTTATCAACCTGATTGGGTTTGAATGAGAAGAACTGTTCAGAGAATCCGATGACGGTTATCTGGCTCAGAAGTGAATCGTCACTCAAAATTTATGTACGATCGCAGCAACACAACAACAGTATCACGCACATTGACACTCACCCTTTCACCGACGATTTGATACTGCTAGGTCTTCTTGGATTATGGAGCTTCATGTTGGTTGACGAAGCATTGAACTGAGGTAAGCAGTGGCCTCAAAGCAAGCGATGTCTGACATGCGCAGCTCGTTGACGGTGATTGAGTCATTTCTTCTCAACTGCCATGTCCTGTAACCGAATGCTTGATAGCAAGGCTTGTAGTGCTGAGGACTGTGACAGTGAGTTGCCTTGGCACCGATCGAGATCGATTTTTGGTACTCTGAGACAATCCACGTTCGAAACAGCACTGTACATCACGGAGAGGTTCTGTAGCATTGTTAGTTAGAATGGGCTGAATTTTTGATCCGCACAAGCATCAGCGGATGAGACAGTCGGGACATGGCAGTCCAGCCAAGCAACGAGCCGACTCAACCTGGGGAACCCCTCGAAGAAATCAAACATTCCAGCATTGTGTTTACTTCTTGCCGCTTCGGCTGTTGCCGTCGGCCTCCAAAATAACGATTCCTCCAAGGCCTCGGCCACGCCACGAGCATTCTTACCGTGTCTTAATGTCGATGCCACGTTTTGTGGCTCAAAACACTATGCCTGACCATCAAAAGCCACTTTCGAGATTCTGAGCATTGATAAGTCTAGCCTCTACGTTGAATCTTCGAGACAATTTCCGATCCCTGTTTCTCGTTTCCACATCGACCACGTTGTCAATTGTTTCGTACAATCCACCCTCCATCTCGCAAGGCCATTGGCATGATCGCAGAGTACTTTTGCTTTCCTAACTCTCCACTTGCCACGCATTCCCGATCCCAGATCCCAGATCATCACAAGCTCCACGCTACTCGTACACTGCACCTCGAAGCTCCCTCGATCCTTCTACCCAGCAAATAGTCCATAGAGCACAGACTAAACAACCTAAACCTAGACCCAACCTGACACCATGTCAAATCCTGCCCAAGAAGAGGTCAACCGCCTGTTCGAACATAAGCAGCCAGCTACCACCCACCCTGAAGACAAAGATCGACACGACTCACCATCAGACGCAGACGACGAGAAGCCCTCCCAAAGAACAATATACTCAACCAGACAAGGAGAGCCGGAACATCAAGATACCGACGACGAAGATACATCCTACAACATGGCTACCATGACAACCACAAAACCAACGTATACGCTCCCATCCACAGTCCGCCATGCAAATACAGGTCCAAAAGGAGTGATAGCAGATGCACAAAACTACCACAAAGCAAAAAGGAGCACATTCCGGCGCACCCTAACCAACATATCAAACAATATCTCCTTCGCCCCCAAACCCAAACAAAGCCAAGAGAAGAACGGAGACACCTCCTCCGGCTCAGACATCGACCTCGAAACAGATGATTCCTTCATGCAGCAATGGCGCCAACAACGTCTAGCAGAACTTCAAACACAATTCTCAAGCACACCACATACTCGCAAACTCTCCCCAAGCAGAAGAACCTATGGCAGCCTCGACGAAGTCAACGCAAACGGCTACTTAGACACCATTGAACAGACTCCCAAAGAAACAACCGTAGTCGTACTCCTGTTTGATCCTGACAACAGAACAAGCCGAGAAGTTGAAGATGAATTGAGAATGCTAGCATACCAGTGGTCACATATTCGCATCGTGAAACTTCATCATGAGATTGCGGAAATGCAAACTATTCAGATCCCCGCCATTTTGGCATATAAAGGCGGTGATGTCTTCGCCACCATCAGTGGAGCAGAGCGAGAAGGATTGCAGGATCTTCTGAAACAACAGGGAATACTGAACGGGTGATTTTTTTTGTGGCAGAGTCTGGGATGGTGCATTTACGACCAGACCTATACATGTATTACCTTCGAAGCACAACGACTCAAAAACACTGCCGAGCAATAGGAAACCAATCTGGCTCCAGGTATATTCACAAATACGCCTGACAACGGCCACAAGCATGTACCTTGGCAGGTGTTCGGCCACAAATCATCAACACGAGCTCGACGAAAGCCACATAACCACGCCACAAACCACAAGGACAATTCTCTTCCAACGCCACCACCACTCCGTGTCACGACCATTCACATCGAACACTACAACTCAACTCGACACTGCCGATCCTCTAATCACAGTGCCACCACAGGACCACTTGTTCGAACTAGCAGTAGGATTAGTGCCTTCATGTTGAATCATTACTATCATCTTGAATTTGTCGAGGTGCTCAAAGCGCGGAGAATATATCACTTGGTATACTGTCTGGCGTCTGGGCTTATCCACGCTGGAGGGAAGATTGGAGGCATATCTCCAACTCCCAGAGTCCACGATCTACGTGCACCGGGGCCAGAGACGGGAGCGGAACGAGAGCATGAAACAGACGATGCGAATCAGGGCGGGCAAGTCTATAAGAATACAAGACACTGTACAATAGCCCGATGATTGTACAGCCATGCAAGCTATCGTAAAATTTGTGATACATAAAAACAGTGCCTCGATTCATTGGGTATCACTTTGCAACTCATCTCGTCATGCATCTCTGTGCATGAGGATTGACGATATTGCACGTCGGTCGCATTGCGTGTCACGATCAACGCCTGACCATGCTCATTGATATAGGTATCTGTGCGCCCCATATCACCACCCATGCTTTCCAACCTGACGATTTACATGACCCGCCGAAACTCCGAATAGCAAGTATGCCGAGCTCGTGAAAATAGCAGCTTTGTACAGAAGGCATGAGTTCGTCAAATCTCCTCTCCAGCGTATCATGCCTGTGACCCAATCTTCGCCCTCGCCTCCTTAAGGAGTCGTAGTTGGCTCTTTGCGTGATCCGTAGAATACCTTTTTAGGAAACAAGCCTGGTTTGCATAGCTGAAACCGACTTGTCGTACATCTTTCGTACATCTGCCGCTAGCATCTAGCCAGCAGCTGTGATGGACACTTTATCGCTTGTGAAGTCCCAGAGCATCTTGATCAAGGTGTCTGGTAGTGTGTAGAGGTCGACGTGAAATTCACCTTCTAGATAGAAAGTCAGTAAACGTCGTTTCTTTCCCGCTCCAAAAACAAAAAGAAGGTAACTCACGCTCGATATCATTCCTCATCCAGCTCTCTTCAGTCTTATGATCATGCACCATCTGTACGACCTGCAACAGATCATCTTCGTCGAGTTTCTGCAGACCTTCTGCCAACTTATCCATGTCAAAGCCTTTGCTGGACTCTCCGGCCTTTTTCTTCTTCTTCTCTGTTGTTGGCGTTGCAGCGCTTTTCTTCTCGCCGTTCACAGCGGGGGCATCACCGGGGACAGGACCACTGTCGCGGAGAGCAGCGAGTAGAGCAGGCTTGGGGCTTTTGAAGGTTATGACATGCTTGACTTCGTATCGTGCTTGTTGGAAGTTTAGGTCGTGGAGAAATTCGTGGGTGCGGCCAGCGAGGTCGACGAGGTCAATCTTGAGTTCGAACTCACCCCAGCCATCCTCAGCGACGCGGAAGGGTGGTTGTTTGATTACTATACACCATTTTGTAAGCTAAACGTTGTTGGGACTGCGCAGGTATTGTTCGCTTACCTTGCTTCGCTCGGTCGCCAAAAGATTCATGGAGGTGATATGTGGCCTGAGAGAAGACGAGAGCATCCTGTTCAGCTTTGGTGTCTGAATTGACGATGACTATTTTCATAGTCCAGTGTCGGAGTGGGAAGCCGGCGACCCCGCTATCGGCATTGGGTCTGCATCATGGTGTGTCAGCCTTTGTCTCTGCCGTGACAACACGGTAGTGAAAGCCAGTCGTGTCTTGCAGGTGAATGCGCGCGGGTACTTACATGACCTTCTGCTCCGTAACGATCTTAATTGTTCTTTTGACCTGCTCCTTGTCAGCATTCCCTAGCCACTATCTGTCCAATACATGTCATACGTCAGGCATATTGATGGTGATAGAGCTGTACTAGATCAATTGAACAGGATAAGTCGATCAAGTCAATATTTGGTGATCGGTCGGGATTTAAATGGGAGAGAAAGAACGATATGTCCTTATCGTCGTGCGCAAGACGGTCCTTTTATAGGCTTGGTATCAAGCAAAAGGTATGGTCAGTACAACTGTCACAACTGTTTATGAACAACAATTGATACAAACGATGTCACACAAGTTTATTCTGATCTTCAAGTGATGTAGTTGGAGTTGTGGATTTCTCGACGCCTCCTGCATCTCCGGGCGCGATCGGGCGCATGCGTCTGCGGGGATCAGGAACAAAACTTTGCGTTTGCAAGGTCCAGGCAACAGGCAGATTTAGCTCGAATATTTTCACTAGTGTGAGTGAGCTTGAAGTGATAAAACTGCATCTCATGATGCAACACGTTCAGCTTGATGCTTTTGTGAAAGTGCAAGAAATTGGCTCAAGTCGAGTATCTGATTGCGGTTTTCATCATTTTGTGTATTTGCCAAACGTCCTTACTATCGTCGCATGCATCCATGTCTGTTGCCTGAGCAATGCAAGACGCACTAGGGGTCCGGCTATGATTTTCGAAGGTCATCCACCAAAGCGAGATGCAACGCTTGCTTTTCCATATACTCGTATATCAATGCCTTGGGTATCGTAAAGGTTTCGGTATGCTACCATCTATGTCTCCTTGAACAGTGCCTCATTCTCCTGCTGTGCCTTGATGAATGCTTCCTTGAAGAGATTGGCGTCTAGTAGTATGTTAGCAGGATCCAACGACGGGAGATATCAGTTCGAACGTACTCTCACTGTTGCCGAAACGAATTGCCAAGGTCTGAGCTTCTGGCTCACCCTCAGACACATCAGCAGCCACGTTCCAGACCCAGCTTCGGTCACTGCCAACGTTGGGAGACAATTTCATATCCGGGGTGACTACGAGTTGATTAGTAGCTGCTTGCCACGGAATGGGTGCGACATCTGCTTACCATAGTGGTTGGCACAGACCTTGAGGGTCTTATCTCGTCGCATAACCAACCGAGTCTTGCCATTCTCCTTATGCTTGAGCAGACGAACATCACCAGTACCTCGCTCCTTCCATTCTCTCGAATCCCGATCAAATTTGAACAGCTTCGCTCGCATCTTGAAAACTTGTTCTTCGGCCTCTTCGTGAGTCTTTGTCTCGACCTTCTCGGTCAGGTGGACAACGGGTTCGAAGTTGACATCAGCCTCTTCCTCCTCTGCTTTCTCCTGCCAAGGGTGTTAGCTGCAAGACTTGAGTGTGCTTTTCATGAATGGCACATACGTCTTCATCGTCCTCGGCTTTCTTTGCCTTGCTACTACCACTTGGCTCATCCTTGTCGTCGTCATCCACCTTCTTCGCTGTCTTTGGCCCACCACCACCAAACATGGAAAAGACAGAATCCTTCACACCTGTAGCGGCGGCTGTAGCGGATTCGGTAACCTTGCTAACAATACCCTGATCATCTTCAGTCTTCGGCGCAGTACTATCCTGTGTTCCTTTCGGGTTCGTTGCGAGTGCGGTTTCCTGCTGAGCAAGTCTAGGTTCGCTGGATGCAATTTGATTTCCCGAAGGTGTGGGTTCAGCCATGGTGAAACGTGCGTAGAAAAAGATCGGTTGTCGTTTTGGATAGATAGGAGCAGGAAGACTACTCTTATATGATCTCAAGAAGCAGTGTAGAACGAAGGAGGGAAGTATTGGAGCAGTATCGTGGTGTTGTGAATTGTTTGTTGGCTTTGACCCCACTACCAGTGATATCCAGTCACTGCAGTTAGTAGCGCAGCCGGCACTTAGACCCTGCAGAAGACGCTAAAGAAGTCGGCAAAGAAGACGAACTTGCTAGTCGTGTTCCTTAAACATGTGGTAACGACCACAACCACTGTAGGTAGTCACTTAGTATGTCTGCAAGCGAGCAGTCGTGATGAATTTGGTGGCCAGGGGTGCTGTGAGCATTTCACCCTTGCCAAAAGAACTTTCGTGTATCTCCCAAATTGGTCAACAGTGGCCCAATGACGTCAATCCTATCTAGGTAGCAGGCTTTCACAGATACTCGTACTAGTTACCAAGTTACTGTACTTCTATCTGCATTCTCGTTCAGAGCTGTCAGTTGTTTATACCATTGAAACCTCAAATATGAATATTCTTGACCTACCCGAGGACATTTTGTCCTTGGTGTTTGTACTGCTTAACCCAAAGGACTTTCTTTCATTGTGCCGCTCTTCGAAAGTACTATACAACAACTATCAGAAGGATTCTCTATTTTGGCGAACCAAGACCTCGACCACATTCCGAACACCAATCAGTCCTTTGCTCAAGACAGATGGCGCCAGGTGGTATTCGCTATACCGTCGACTCAAGACCCAAACCAGACTATTTACTTGGGGCCAAGGTATCAAGGGTAATCTTGCTCCTGGGATAGAGCCTCGCCGTGGCCGTATAGTTGGGCGTATCATGCCCCACGCCCCTCGCCATCACTATGTAAGGACAACTTCAAATTGGCCTACCGAGACCAAGGTTCCTGACGATGTTGGCATCATCGCCGATCTGCAGTGTGGTGGTTGGTCGACGATAATACTTTCGTCCGCTGGAAAGCTGTATGCAACTGGATCCATCGATTCGGCAAACTACGTGAATGTTGGAAAACAGACAGACCATTTTGAGAGACTTGAGTACCTCACACAGAGCACATCTGCCATCTCTCAGTTCTCCGCAGGACGCAGACATGTTTTGGCTCTCAGTGATGATCACGAGATTTTGTCCTGGGATCGAATCAATGCGAAAGGTTTGAAGGTTCTTTCCAGAAATGGAGGCAAGTTCTCAGGCAAACCTACCAGTGTTGTTGCAGGTTGGGATGAAAGTTCAGTATATGTGCCAGAGGTTGGAATAATTTACTGGTCACCTCTCAAGAATGATCAGCAAGACGATATGTTGGATGGCCGAGAGGTGAAGGAGAGAGTTATCCCGAAAACAGCTCGTGGATTCACAACTACAGGCGATATGGTCGAGGTAACCGCCCACGTCTTGCTTGAAGACATTTGTGTTTGGCTCACAAATACCTCTGAAGTTTGGGCTTGCAGTATAAGCCACCAGAATCAAGAAGACACTGAGCCTACCTATCCTGCAGTGCGTCTGCCAGGCTATTCCGGTGGAGCTGACCATCTCTCTGATCTACAAGGTAGCTTCCGTAACTTTGTGGTCTTCACTTCGTCGGGACGCGTTCTAGCCGGGAACACGGATTTTGTTAGGAGATGTTTTGCCGAAGCCCACGATCAGATGATGAAACATCGCTCTGAAGACGTCGATTCATCGGACCCGGCCATGTGGGAGAACCTGCAGAGTATCATATCCTCTCGGCCTAGCGATTTGCCAGCACTCCAGCACACGGGTGTGATATCAGTCAAGTTTGGTGATTACCATTATCAAGCTCTGCATAGTGACGGCACTATTACCAGCTATGGCCACGAACCAGAATCTTGTGGAGCTTTGGGGTTAGGTGATGCATTTGAGGGCGCGACTTGCCGTGGGCTGTACAGCACCGGACCCCGAGGTCTAAGACAGGACTCCAAACTTCGACCTGTGGCTAACCTGAGAGGTCGACAAGTGTGGTTTGAGCCAGAAAAATTAGACTGGTTGAAACATCTGCAGAGTACTGCTCTTGACAATACAACGAAACAGCCAAATCAGCCTTACTGGAATGATATTCTACATGATCCAGCGAAGCAGACAATGTTCAGTGAGTGGGTTGAGCAGGAAGGTCGCCACTGGGAAGACGGCCCGTTCAAGTCTGGGGTTGGTTTGAACGAAAGTGTTAAGAATCTAGATCTACGTTCGTCAGCGGACTCTCACCTCGGCTCTCATTTCGCTCTGGCTATTGGTGCTGCGGGATGGCATACTGGTGCTCTTGTCCTGGTAGATGAACAGAAAGAGGATGAGGTACGCCAGAAATGGTTGGGAGAAGCGAATCCTTGCTGGGTGTCTGAAGGCTTTCCACGAGTACGATTGCCTGATGGTACTGAGCCAACGCAACCAGAAGGATTGTCTGAAGGAGAGCACACCCTTGCGAGTGCACTACGCCCGTGGAGAGACGCAATGCCGACTGTGGAAGAGCTTGGGCTTGTGCATCAATAAGATGTAGCGACATGGCATTCTTGTTCTATGCGATACGCATCCTTATTGAGCCACCTGCTCCCCTGTTCCCGGGCAGTATTCGATAGTGGAAGTTGATTTTGTAGCTGTATAGAATATCCTAGCTGAGAATTCTCACTGCGAAAGCGAGACGACTGAGCTCAGGAGGCTTCAAACGCGTCCGATATCAAACCCTGAATTACACTACTAGTACAGCCAAGAATACAGGTACATTCATGTCGTCCACGTTTAACTCCACCATGCCCAAGCTTAACTATTCTGGGGATAGTCTAATGCAGTCCAAGTAGTCGTGAATACCCAAAAACATACACTCGGATTTGAGCAGGATGAACTATTTCAGGATTCGATTACTCTGCTATGAAGGATAGCGATGGAGGGGCACAGGCGTCATCTGCACAGCTAGTATCCTCGCCATGGACGCGCTCGCTACTGGTAAGTCACTCCATGATCAAACATCACATCAACCTCTCACGCATTCCATCTAACAAAAACAACCCAGGCCGGCGCCGTAGCAGGGCTAACAGTCGACTTCTCCCTCTATCCCCTCGACACCCTCAAAACCCGCCTCCAATCCAATCTAACCAGTAACACCACCAACATCAATAGCAATGCTACGCTCCACCCCCGCCACACTGCTCTCGGCACCCTCCGCAGCATCTACGCGGGCCTCCCCTCCGCCCTCCTCGGCTCCATGCCCAGCGCAGCCTCCTTCTTCCTAGTCTACGACACGATCAAACGTCACCTCATAATCCCCGGCCGCACCTCCACCACCTCAGAAACATCAATCCACATGCTCGCCTCCTCCCTCGGCGAGATCGCAGCCTGCGCGATCCGCGTCCCGACCGAAGTCGTCAAGCAGCGCGCCCAAGCGGGGTTATTCGGTGGGAAATCTGCGCCCGCTTTGCTCGATATACTATCGCTGCGCCGTACGGCGGGATACGGGACGATGGTGAAGGAGTTGTATAGAGGAGGGGGCGTGACGATTATGCGTGAGATTCCGTTTACGATATTGCAGTTTACGATGTGGGAGGCTGTTAAGGCACGGTATTCGGCGCGGCAGACTGCACTAGTTGGGCGGGAGAAGGGTTTGGTTACGGCTGGTGAGAGTGCGGTTTTTGGGAGTGTTAGTGGTGCGGTTGCGGCGGGACTGACGACGCCGCTTGATGTGCTGAAGACGAGGATTATGCTTGCTAGACGGGAAGATGGGACGGCTAGGAAGGGGGCGGTGCTGATTGGGAGGGAGATCTTGAGGGATGAGGGGTGGAGGGGGTTGTTTAGAGGGTTTGTG
>Ga0181467_100398_pt2 | contig 17579 bp, 12 predicted proteins | sample InSIn5gowninarea_2_FD_119079 | JGI IMG/M metagenome (GOLD analysis project Ga0181467, IMG submission 119079) | Clean room microbial communities from NASA Spacecraft Assembly Facility at Jet Propulsion Laboratory, Pasadena, California, USA -... ... | reverse complement strand
GCTTTTACTACCAGGTCTCAGTGTCACCGGTGCCAACCGGGACCAACACTCATTTCTCCTTTATCAATGCTCGTTCATGAGCGGCAAGTTGATCAAGGAGGAGCCGGTAGACTAAGCATGGTGAGAGTGGCGGAAACCCGACTCCGATCAAAGGATTGGTATGCCTACGGCGCATCCATGCAAAACTAGCCGAGACCATCATTAGAGCAGTGTCGTTGGGTGACTACTCACCATGCATCAGGGCATCTCAGGAGACTGGAAGCGTTCTACTTCCAAGCAGTACTAGACATGGCCGTTGACTGGGTGTACTCAAGTCCGTCTTGGCAGGCCCCAACTCTGAGGGCTCTTTTAGATTAGAAGATCGATTATCCTTTGTTTTTCGCCTATGCGGAAGGAAAACTGCTGAAACAGGACTCCCCTTGACACCTACCGCCTATCGACGTTAGATGTGTAGCATCATATGCGGCCATGCGAAATCGGCTTTTTGGTGAAGCCTTCTGATTTAAGCCCCTAAAGTGGGTCATATTGGACATTGTATGCAAGCGTTGGAAGATCGATTCGGATGGTGGTTGATCCACGAGTTTTATGACTCTGATTTTTTCAATAATCAGGTGGCGATGACGGACGTAGAAGTTGTCAACCAGTTCATTGGGTATTTCTGGTGTTTTTCCGTCAAACAGAGGACAAGATCTACCACGCTCGCATCCTTGAATAGCATGGTTTTGGCCTGATGGTCCGGGACTGCGAAGTGCAGGAAGAGGAAGGGACGGGCGGAGGTCGAGAGCTTGAGAGGCTTGGCATCGGCGAGTCACTCTGCCGCAGCCACCCGTTTAGGAGTTCTTCCACCACCGTCATTTTACTTTCCCATGCACCTACTTTGCATCTCAGTGCATCAACTCAACTTCAAACTACACGTCTTGGCTCAGCATATCTCGCCTGTCCGAATCAATTATATTGCATCCGCTGAAACGCGATGGCGAACAGCTTCGCACAGGAAGACCAAGGTCCCCTATATCTCTGTTGTGGATCTTCGGCAATAAAATCAGGCACCATGTGCCTGAGCGTAAACAGCGGACAACGGTCACACACACGACCGTTTCTTGGCTCATCAGCATCCACCATGTATGATATCCAGATTTTCCGGCTCCAACGTCTTTACTCGGCATCATGCCTGTTTCAGTTGTATATTGTTGTATATTCGGCTGCAGGGATTGCCATGATTTAGGGGAAGGCGAGTCGAAAAGGAGCGGCGTGGATAGTAAAAGACGGCCGTCGGAGCAGGTAGGTGATACATCCATCTTGTCTTGATACACATCTTCAAACCAAAGCAAAATGCCTGTCCCAAGTCGATGCGCGTATATCGCCGTGGTGGTGGCGTTGTTCATCTGCTTGATTGCACTCTTCCAGACTGGCACGGTATCATCACCTTCATCATTACACCTTGACGATGTCACGGACTTCGTCTCATCACCATTCTCATCATACAAAGATGAGGCTCAGAATAAAAGCACACAACAAGCAGCATCATCGACAACCTCAGCATCAGCAGTAGCTTCGTCAACAGTGCCTGCTGTTGTCTCGAACGTTCCAATCTCATATGACAAGACAACGCCTCCTTCGACGGGCTGCGAGGCTGTAGTCAATGCCGCTCAGCAAAAGCTCATCTCAGAATACCAACAACTTCTTAAGGGCATTCGCTATGTCAACATCTGGGGTTACCTCGAGACCGAGAACAAGGGCGATGCCGCCATCTGGTCGGCTCAACAGATTTTGCTGAGTATGATGGGCATCGAGACCATGGAAGCATGCCGCTTCATGGACAAGGGCTGCAACATGACCAAGTTCACCCAAGCACTCGACGACCACAAGCCTAACTCGGCCATCATCATGGCAGGCGGTGGCAACTTCAACGACTACTACTGGGAGGACCAACCGTCAAGAATCGAGATGATCAAGCACTTCACCCAAACGCCTATCCGTGCCTTCCCTCAGAGTATTCATATGACCCACGACGACCGCATCAACCGTACCAAAGCCGCCTTCCTTTCTCACCCCAACCTGCAACTCGCTGCTCGCGATGCACCCAGCTATCAATGGCTCGAGGAGACCTTCGAAGGCGAGAAAGTATCGACCGACATTGCCATCGCCGACAGCATTGGCCAAGGAGAAGTCAAGACAGTCCTGACACCCGACATCGCCTTTATGTGGGGATCTCGCCCTGACTTCCGCGTCAACACCCCTAAAGAATACGACGTCCTGATCCTCGCCCGCGACGACAAGGAGATCTCCGCTGGAAACTCAAAGTCCATCCCCTTCGGTCACGGCAACCTCGACCTCGGCGGTAGCATCGGCAACGTCAGCTACTGGAAAGTAGACTGGAAATTCACACCTACTCCTTCGATCGACGGTGATCACCGCGAGACTGGCAAGAACCAGCGCGCATGGGCAAAGGCAACAGAAGGATTCAGAATGTTGGGAGCTGCCAACTTTGTCATCACAGATCGTCTGCATGGTCACATCCTGAGCACTTTGATTGGCACACCGCATGTGGTTATGGACTCGAAATTGGGCAAGAACATCAACTACCATGACACATGGACCAAGGACTGTGCTTGCACAAGAGTGGCAGAAGACATCGATGAGGCACAAGAGTTTGCAAAGATGTTCTTCGAGAAGGAGAAGGAAGAGGGCAGGTGGAATGGTGAATTGGTCCACGGCGCAGAGTCTGAGCAGGAAGATGGTTCAGAGTAAAACTTCATTATACCCATTTAATTCTTTATTCATTTTTATTATTCTTCAAACATACATATCTCCCTCTTGTACATCAGTGATGCTCTCGAATCCTGCTTGTTGGTATTGTCTTGGGTGTTTGTCTCAGGGGTGACCAGAATCGATTCTGGTATCGATCGCGCTCTCCTATTGATCACCTGCACCTTCCTTCAAAGTACTCAGTACTCCTGAATTGCGCTTTCCATTTTATGATTCTCACCATGATCGTCCTTTGAGGTGTGTAGGATCATGTTTTCTTGGCTGTGGCATTTGGGTTTTCGATTTGTCTTTTTATGCTTTGCTGCTTCCCTCCCGTCTTTGCATATGCACCCCTGAACTTCAATGTCTTGTTTATGCCAAGGCCCATGTCGGTCTCTCTGCAATCGGAACAGTAAGCAGCCAGCAGTTCTTTTTTGGAAACAGTCAGATAGGTGATTTCAAGATGTCGGTTCACGAAGGGGGATGGAAAAGGAAGATAATATAAACAATAAAGAAAGAAAAAAAGAATCTAGTCGTCTTCTCCCTCGGAGCCAGCACAGTACATCTGGATGATGCCGGTTTGCAGCCACTCCCCTACCCTTCTGACGTTGCCGTCGATGATTCTCTGGGCGTTGTCTTTGGCGTGTTGGCTCTTTTGTTCTCTTTCCTTGGCACTGGCCGCCAACATCCTGCCAACAACATCAAATTCATTTTCTCCATCCTCCTGCAACCAAACACTTTCCTCCTCCACATACGCATAAGCCTCCAATAATCTTCTATCCGCAACCAGTGGCGTACCGGCGATCAAAGAAGCAGGTACGGATGAAGATGCCTTGCGGTCCAAATACTCAGGGCTCGCAAACCCAGGCAACACAGCAGAAACCTTTGACAACAACGCATAGAAATCCGTATAACTCAATCCTTGATCGAAGAAAACATGCGCTTTCACATTTTCTGGGACTTCGGGTCTGTTGCCCTGACCGAGTAAATGCATAGAAACATTTCTTTCCGCCTCTGCCAAAAAGTTGCCCAGGCGCTCGAAAATATGCTTGTAATCTCTGCGGTGAGGATCGTAGTCACCTTGCATGGCGAAACTCAAGCCTTGCATTGCTTTCTCTGATGTGGTGATGTTGGGCGCGACGACTGGGAAAATAGGCACGAAGACACGGATGGGAGGGGATGGAGGGTTATCCCAAGGTTGGCTGTCGTTGGAATCCCAAGCTGCGATTGTGTTGGAGAGGAAAGTCGCGGTGTGTGGTGAGAGTGTCCAGAAATCAATCATGCCTGCGTCGACCCAAGGGCGGATGTCGGATTTGCGCTGTTCTTCGGCCCAGTGGTCCGAGTGGTGGACTATACAGATGAGGCGGGTTTTGCCTTGTTCCAGGAGAGCTTCGAGGCGTTTGGGTGCTTGACGGAGGGCTAGTTCGCAGGTTGTAAGTACCAAGAAGTCGGGGATTGTGGTGTGTTTGTCTGTGCCCATGAAATCGTCTGGGTGTAAAGGACCGGCATAGTCAAGACCGAAAGCGTGGAAGATCTTCTCGCTGCCGAAGCGGGGTTCTTGTTGGTAGAGGGTCAGGTTGACGTTTGGTTGCGACGCGAGCGAGTGGACGAGGGCGGCATCGACTTCATCGTGAGCGCGTACGGTTTCGAGGATGGCGACTTGAATGATCTCGGGTACGTTGTCGCAAGTTCCTTGCGCGACTTCTGCTTCTTGGTCTTCTGGTGTTTTGTTCCAGATGCCGTTCTCAATTGCCGCGTCGGTTCCGTCGTGTGTCTTCCACCATTTGTTGAGTTGTTCTTGTCGTATCGAGGAGGTTGTGGTATCAGGGGAGAACTGTGGTGGAGTACGATTAGTCCCCGGACAGCTTCAGAGCAGCAGGAGAAACAAGACTTACAGCGAGGAATGCGAAAACCAGCAGCACAGAGACGATCGAACCAGCGATAATCTTCTGCTTCATGCGCGAGCCTTTCGTCCTCAAAGCATCCAGGGCACCTCCCAGCGATTCGATCTGATGGAATTTGGTCTCGTCGCTGTAGCCCATCCTCTCCATAACACTGCCCTTTCTGAACGAGAAGCCCATCTTGTTTCCAATCCAAGCTCTTAAACCAAATAATATCTCTTTCTCACACGGTCGTTAAATCAGCACACCATTAAGTAAAGTCGTTTGTTGTATGTATATGTGTACCGAAGACCAAAGCAAAGGAAAGAAAGGGAAATCGATTCAGAGGAGAGAAACGAGGGAACAGGTACAATACTACCTTGGAGGATTGCCCAAGCACCTAGCACAGCTCCCTTATCCGTATCCTGACGGCTCGTATATTATCACTTACAATCTGCCACCAACATCTAACCACACGCCCTCCCTTAACCTACGGAGCTTGAGCCTAACCCTTTCTCCCGCAGAGAGAAAACGCCCAACCATCATCAGTGGCTTTCAAGTCCGAAACCGACCACGCGAGCAACCCATGATGAGGGCAAAGAACAACACACAAACAAGGAGAGATTCCGGCAGAGGCAAGAACGTTGTGGCTATGCTAGAGTCTGCCACTCGCTGCCATTCGCTGGCAGAAAGGAGGTGAAGAGCCGTTGTTGGTCGGAACATTGACAGGGGCCCGCCGGTGTCAGCCCAGTCCAAAACCTTAAATGACACTATCATATCTCATCGCTAAACGAGGGGGATCATCTCCAATACTGTTGTCAATGACTCGCAAAGAAAAACCATTGTATAACGGTGTTATATTACTAGAGTTTCCTTGGGATTGTTGTGTCCATCAAATTTCGCCGCCCGAACGTCTGGAGGGCAAAAGGAGGGAGGAAGGGTTTTGTTGAATCATCGAAGGCGACGGCAGATGTGGAGAGAGCAGCGAGCCCCGAAGCCCTCGACCTCCTCCGATGGGGGGCTTGCTCGATTGCGGAAGTGGCGTATACCAAGTGATAAGGCACAACCCTGTCTCTGCATAATTTCTCCGATATAAACATAAACATCATCTCGTATCAAGGCGTTCTTAGGTGTGGCTTGCGGCACTGTTTGGAAAGACGAAAGTAGGACTCGGTATCCGGACGAGCCGCAAAGTCATGAAGCAGAAAATACGAACTTCAATTGTGTCAAGAAACAAACGGACGCATGATGCAAGAAAAGGGTTGCCGGCATATGCACGATTGCATTTACAGATCTCGTGTTCACTGGTCATCACCAACATTATCGCAACATCATACAAGGCAGAGAACAAGAAACAGTACTTCAGGTAGAAAAAAAGGAGTCGCTTGCGTGTTTTATACCACTATTCCCATATGCATAATCCGATCGATCAATAATGTGTGTTCTTTTTTCGCACTTTCTGTTTATTTGATTATCCGTTCCCTTGCCATCCCCTGCGTTCAGGCAGATGCCATATCGTAAAGTTTGCACAACAGCTTCAATGCCACCTTGTCGGCGTCTGGCGACAGCAGAGCCCCAAGAACAGTCTCCCGCTGAGGAGCCGGATTACACCTTGCTATCCAGCTGGGCGTGGGCTTGTCATAATCATCAAACTCGTCCTGGTCTTCATCATCACTGCCATCACGAACACCATCACCTCGTGATTCTTCGTCATCAGAATTCGATCTGGCCTTTTCTGACGCTGGCAGTCCAGCCTTCTCCACCAAACGTGCCAACATACCTAGACCTCGATGTGTGATGAGTCCATAACTCTGCATATCAGGGTCTAGCTGTTGCATGTGAGGATGTCCAGGTTGGGGTCTCTGTGCTTGCGCACTACGGTCGACCGAGAGTACAAAGGCCATACGCAGTAGACCTCCAGGCCAGCGGTCATCAGATCCAAGCCAAGCACGAGCAAGATTCTTCTCGTCTGATTCGTCAGATGATTGCGCTGTCGGGAGCATCGATGCCAGAATGTCAGCAGCCAACATGCCTTGTGTTAGCAAAGCCTTTCTAGCTTCTACCATCTTGAGCTCCACGGTCGTTGAGAACACTCGTTTTGAGCGTTCAGGTAAGACAGAAATGCTCAAAGCAAAGGCCGAGGTAAGCAGATCTTCTGGTGGCACAGATTCAGAAGAGTTGGGTGTTTGTGAAGAAGAGAAGATGCTGCGGTACAAAGAACGATTAGGTTCTTGACGAGCCAGGAGTTTCGCAAGACAATCGACTGCCAGCGGGAGATGTCGTTGCGCCAAAGGTACATATGGGTTGAAATGTAGTGGAGAGTCGGAGGAGAGCTTGGGGGCTGGATGAGGAGCGAATGCCAAGATGAACTGAAGAATGTGAAGAGCATCATCACGGTTGGGCAACTCCAGGATACCAGAGATATTAGAGAGGAAGGTAACGATATCCTTGTAAAAGTCGGCGACATTCCTCGAGTTGCGAAGGAAAGTGTTACGAGTGCCCAACAAACGGAGTGCGTTTGAGACAAAGTTGACAACAGGGCTGGCGGACAGAAGGCGGTGGTTTGCTTCGTTAAAGGAGAAATTCCGCAACAATGTCGTGACGCCAACGAGACGCTCGGCAGCACGATCTAACTCATACTCTTGGGTACCGACAGCCGGAACATCTTGCAGTGACTCGTTCTCGATGCGACACAGCCTGACAAGATCCTCGTAAGACGGCAAGTCGAGACCGTCCGATACTTCGGCAGCGCCATCTGCAAGGATATCGAGCTGGGCCTCTCCGCAATCAACCAGTACGTCTGTCAAGTCTTCACACTTCTCGAGATCCAATATAATACGGGGCTCGACGGAGATCATAATCAAGTTGTCCAAAGCGTGACGGGTCTCGGCGTGTATGCCAGACTGCAGACTCAATGTGAGAGCCCGGATGTCTATCAATCCCATTTCGTCGACCATTGGAACAGCGGGAACTAGTCTAGAGATCTCGCCGCCAAGTTTGGCCAGGGGTAGGATATCGTAACCGCCGTAGTAGTCTAGGGTTCGTCGATGAGGCTCATATTCTGTTTCTTGGCCAGTAATGTGCTTCAACTCAGCAGCGCTAGCTTCACGCTTGATGCCTGGAGTGCCACCTGCTTCTGACTGAGCTTTGATGGCGGGTGATGCTGAGACTCGAGCTTCCTGGTCTGGTGGCGGTACCGAATCTATCTTACCGACACTTGAAGTACGGCGGAACTCGGCCAGGGCTGATTGCTGCAAAGCAGCTTGTGGAGTGGTCATCCCGTTAGCAGTAGGCGTAGGAGCAGGGCGCTGCATAGGTGTGGCTTGAGGGTTCATCATAGGCACAGGGGTCGAACGTTGTTGCAACTGCTGCTGCTGTTGCTGGGCCTGTATTTGTTGCTGTTGCATTTGCAATTGTTGTTGCTGTTGTTGCTGAGCTTGTTGCGCCTGCTGCGCTTGTTGTGCTTGCTGTTGTTGCGCCTGCTGCGCTTGTTGTGCTTGCTGTTGTTGCGCCTGTTGCTGCTGCTGAGCCTGTGCCATTTGCTGTTGCTGCTGTTGAGCCTTCTGCTGCATCTGCAACATCGTCTGCTGTTGGGCCGAGAGCGGATCGTTGGGACGACCAGGCGAGCTTTGAGCGGGACTCGGTGCGCCTAGGCCAGCCAACTGGCGGGCTTGTAGAGAAGCAGCTTGTTGACGTTGTTGCATGCGTGCTTGCATGAAGACGCGCTCATATTGGCCCAAATGAGTATCGAACAATTGCTGCAGCTCATTTGCTGCTGTAGGGTATTGTTGAAGGTTGAAGCCGACCTTTTGGGCGATGGTAGGCCAGCCTGAGAATTGAGTGACGCGAGTGGAACCGCCATGTTGCAACACGATGACCCATATTATGTACAAAGGCAATGGTCGTCCGCAGATGGTCGGTTGGGGGTTGAAGGGTCTGTTATTCTGTTGGCAGAATTGTTGCAGCGATCGCATCCATTGTTCTTGCTTCTGTTGATTAGACTGCGCAGAAGGTTGTCCGGGAGCTGCCATGCCATTCGCGCCCCCAACACTGGCATTGGCGGCAGCAGCTGCGGGATTGAAGCCGGCTGCAGTCTGAGCAGCATTGGCGCGGACTTGAGCCATACTATTGGCCTGCAGGCGTTGTTGCTGTTGTTGCAAGCGTTGTTGGTAGAGTTTCTGCTGATATTGTTGCTGCATCTGAGGTACAGAGGTGATGCCTTGCGACATGTTCATGGCTGCAGAGGTAGACGGATTGAAGTTGTTCCCGCCGAACGACTGCTGTGGATTGAAGTTGCCGGGCTGCATCATGTTGTTTGAAGCGGTCGAAGGAGCCGGCGACATGGTCTGGGCGAAAGTAGCAGGCGAGGCTGTTGACATGCGCTGCGGTGGCTGCTGCGGCGGACGGAACTGCTGAGGCTGCATGGTTGGTGATGGCGTAGCATTGGCCGAGGCAGAGGTGTTCTGCTGCAGATGTTGGTAAGGAGTGGGCGGAGCTTGAAACGGTTGCTGCTGCTGTTGCTGGGGATTGAATGCGCCAAAGGGCGCGCCAGCCTGCATTGGGGTTTGCGATCGCGACATGTCTAGAGACTGTGACGGGGCATGCGGCGAGTGATGCATCTGGTCTTCCGAGGGTCGCGCGCGTTTTGAAGGTACGACGGGGTTAACGTTGTAGGTCTGTTGCGGCGCGCCAAAGGCTTGTTGCGGGTTGATGCTGCCATTCTGGGCAAACGAGTTGAGATCGATGTTTGAGGAATTGGGGTTCGCATAGAGCGACGACATGGATGGGTTCATGTAGACGCCATTGCTCTGACCGGGCCACGGCGCACTCATGGTCGAAGCTGGTTACAGCATGGGGCACACGCCCTATCGAGGTGGGTTAGCTAGATCCGACTGCGACGCGTCTGTACGCGACCGAGGGCATGTGAAGGATGATGGATGGCGACGCGATAGTGCTAGGGCCAAGACATTGATACGGGCGCTTGGGTGTGAAAGCGATGTTCGCGTTGCGATGACCTCTGTGGAGGTGGAGTTGGTGGTGGGTGTGTGACGGTGGTTGGGTGGGTGATGAGGTGTCTCGTTCTTCAGACCGGGGTAGGCCATGGGGAGCATTGGGCCTGGTCCGAATAGACCGAGCAGAGGTGTAATAAACAAACGTACCTAATGCAAAACAAAAAAGTCGGTCTGTCGAGTCGTTGGACACGCGCGTATTGATGCCTCGGAGTGCCTTCAGTCTGGAAAGAACCACCCGTCTGCCAGAGTCGCGCTTGCCTTCTCCTCAATTCTCGGCTTTGGGAACCGTAAGGCAAGTCCCGTGACTCCCTCCCCACGGGCTGTGCTGACCAACTTCAAAAGACACATCCTGGTCGATTTCCTGCATGAAATACTGCCATGATTTTACGAGTGGGAGTATGGGAAACGTAAAAGGACAAGGCAATGGCCAGGCCCGTAAAGGGCAAGAACATGACATCTTCGGGCAGGGGACACCGTGCCTTCCAGAGGCGCGCGGATCTTGTTCTTGGTTCGCGGACATGCAATCACACTGCAAGCTCCACAACGCACGACTAGTGATACACTACCCAATCTACTCTTTAGAATCCAAAAGGCCTTTCCGAAATTCAAATTGTCACGCCAGTCATCTCGCTGATTGTATATCTGGTCAAACCCTCTCTTGCCCTCCTTCCTTGCCAGCCCTCATTTTTCATCCTCCCAACAGCCCAAATCATGTACCGACGACATGTACCCCAGCTCTCCCAGCTCGAAACCCTTGGCACGAAATCCAAATCTGCTCGCTTGTCTCACATGCCACGCGCTGCTCTTACCAAAACGCTCAAACATGCTGTCTTGATGAATGATTTGCATGTCTGATGAAGATGCTGAAAGTAGTGAGGGGTCGCACCTACCAAACAGACTTTGCTTGACATCAGTAACCATCCACTTATTGAACTCTGAAGATTTCCAACGCACCGGCAGAAATCCTGCCAGCGATGCTGCATGACTAGGCCATTGCGGTCAACAACAATAATAGGATGGTCACTGCTGCCTGCCTTCTGACGTCTGATTTCGTCCTTTACAGACTCTCGAAAATAAGACAGCACTTTCGAAGCCAAATCACTACGCGTCTTGTCATGATCACCAGACCATCTCCATGCACAGGACAAACATGGTACCTTCCCACTCAACACTATTTTCCCTCAACAACAACAACTCGACAAAATGTTCGTGAAAAACACCATCAAAGCTGGAAAATTCAAGTCTTCTCAGGATCTTCCATTCCAGTTTCTCGATTTTGCACATTTCGACTCGACCCCCTTGCGTTTTTTGAATGCGCCATCAATATATCCTACCACCTCTTGGGATATCATATTGATTACTAGGTCCTTCAAGAGAACGAAACACCTCCCACTTACCCCTTGTCCTGGAAACAACCCCACGAGCTCTTGGTGAATTACATGCTCGAAGCCAAATAACGATGTCTCCTTACGGTCTTTCTTGCACTTCAACAACCAATGCACACAAAGGACCAACTAATTAACCCTCGGAATACGAGATTCTGTCATCACCTCACCAGCCATCGTATCTGAAATACAACAAAGCTGTAGCAATGCAAGATATCTTTGGGTTTGGTGCAGTCATCTACAGAGAGGTACCCTGTTAATCAGCTGACATTTGAGACGACTTTGTCTGAGAGGGCATCGTACATCACCCATCCTGAGCATAAACTGAATTTAGCAGAATGTGAGGGAAGCAGTAGCGAAATCTTATCCACAGGCCAGTAAGCAACACAGCTACCTCCTGCACACCTGAACCTCAAGAACAGCGTGTGAACTCTTGAATTGGCACAACACTTTCAGAGCTTAAAAGACACGAACTTTGGCCGCAGATGTTGGCAAATGAGAAGGTCAAGAACGAATAACGCTGCTACTATATGCCAGCGAAATTCTCAACCTCCGAGGACACTTCTCACAAGGCTCTTGATATCGCACAACTACCTTGCAAAAGAAAAAATGGAGCAACGTGATGTGATGTGATGTTTTTATCATGATCTTGTGATTCAGCAAATATATACATATCGCGCATCTCCCCATATCAACTCCAGCAATGCCCCCCTCCCCTAAACGCCATTCCCAACAAATGACAAACCCCATCCATCCATACCTTCCCTCATCCCCTCCATCCCCCTCCCTCACACACCATCAACCACACCCCCCACCACATCCTCCAACATCCTCATCCCATAAAACCTGCCCACGCCCCCATAAACCTTGAGTGATTTCACGACTTCCTCCCTCTTGACACTGACCCCCCACTCCCCAGCACAACTGCAATGTTCCATGAATTCATTCTGGCGGATGCGTCCACATTTGCCACATTTCAGATCCTGCGTCGTCCATTGCAGCATCAGTTTTTGTACTTCGGCGAGCAGGCGTTCTTCGATGAGGAGGCGGTCGAAGGGGGCGGTGCAGTTGTGACAGTGGATTGTTAGTGGATGTGTGGTGGTGGTGGTGGTGGAAGGAGCAGTGGTTGCGGAAGTGGGGATGATGTCGGAATCGCGACAGAGGTCTATATCGCGGGGAAGACAGCATTCCGGACATGACAACTGCTTGATAGCGAGACTATTCGAGGGATTCGCAAAAGCACCTTCGGCGCTGAATTCGCGGATTTCGAAAAGATGCAACAATTCTTTGCGGAGGAGGCGCGCTTCTAGAGTTATGGTTTTATCCAGACTCAGCACTTGCATGATGGATTTCACCAATTGCAAGACTGGATTCTGAAGACTGCCAGAGGAACCAGGGAGGACAGGGAAACTCCAATCGGCGGCGAGATCTTCGTGCATGGCTTCCGTGCGTTGACGTTTGATCAAAGCTTTGATCTGTTTGGCCAGCGGTTTGGAAAACGATTTCGCCAGCACGTCTCCAGGAGTCGTTTGATCGTCCTTTTCGGAGGCGAAAATGGACGCGTGGATGGGAAGTTGAGTCGGTCGAGGAGCACCGCTTGATGTTTCCGCAGGTCTTTTTCGCGCGTGCATGAGATTGATATATTCGACAACCCAATCGTTGAACATGGGTTGTAAGATGCGAGGTAAGAAGGTGCCGATCTGCCACTCCATGATTGTGTTGAGGGTTTGGTTTTCGACTTCGACGACTTCTGCACATCCCTTGCCACCATAGTTGAACTCATCGTACCAGATTAGGTAGTCCCAGTATTCAGTGATGCTGAGATCGAGGAAGTTGAAGGATGGCTTGCCGTTGACCGTCTTGAGAATATACTGACTGTAGGCGTAGGCATTGCCGACTTCGGCCTTGGTGGTTTGTAACAACAGGCGATTTGCACTGGCATACACCACATGCGAACCGACACGTCTGAACTCGGACATGAGTTGCTGCAGAGCTTTCCTTGACATCATTTGCACGTAGTAGTGCAATGACTTGTCGTACAAGAAAGAGCCAGGGTTTTCAATCCAGCGTACCAGATGTTGAACCATGACATCTGCCATGCCACCACCACGGCAAGCTTCTTCCCACCAAGCTCTAACCATCTCTCTCAAAGCCATGATACCTGCTTGAGCAAACGTGTTTTCGCCAGAGACGACGTGCGAGATATCATCAATGCCTTCTTCACCAGGCGGCGGGATAGATAAGCCCATCGAATCGGCACCTTCAGCATCATTGAGAACTGCAGAACACAGAATCGTGTTGATGGCCAGATTCTTGACACTGAGATCGATGCAGACAGAAGAGTAGGTTCCGGGATTGTTGACGGAAGGCATATCCACGGTCTCCATCGCAGCGAGAATGTCATCCTTCTCGTAGCCAGCATGATCAGGACGTGGGTTGGCCGACCACCAAAGCACCACTTTCTCCTTTTGCAGTCTTCGTGCATACGAAATGTCGATCAGGAAGCGCGGATCGTCCTTTTCGAGGTTGCAGAGAGGAACATTGCCGTAGCGACTGAGCTCGATCAGGTGTGTTATCCATGATCCGAGGTCGAGGTAATGTCCAACCAATCTCTTGGCAACGAATGACTGCCATCCCAGCGGAGGCAGTCTTTTGTCGTCTTCATCAGATTTGAGAGGCAGCATAGGCAGATCTTGAAGAATAGGCAGATCATGTCTCAGCAGACGAGGCTGTTGAGATTGGATAACCACCATGAGAGGATTGGTTTCCTCCTTCTGGATCTTCTTGATGGCATCGCCGACTTCCTGAAGTGCTCTCTTCTTGGTAGTGACGTTGACAGTCTTGAAGTGAATGCCCTCTTGATACTCCAAAACATCTTGCCATGGCTCTCCATTGCTTTCCTCCAGCTTCTTGGCATACATGTCTTGATAGATGCGGTCAACATTAGGCATGCCTTGATCAGCACGAGATCTGTTGAGGACAACAATCTGGGCCTCCTTCTTGGAAGTGGAGAATAGAGCAAAGATCTGGCGCTCGCCAGCAATGACGTGGTAGAGGTAGAGGTAGCTCATGGGCGAGGAAGACAGGTAAGGCTGCTTGGGAGGCACGTAGTGCAGTGCAGACAGGTCGAAACCGTGGGTCATACCTTTACCCAAAACACCTGCTTGCTTTTCGTCAAAAGTGCAAGTGCTGCCGAGCTCCAGAACTGCCCTGATGTCCAGCGGTACTTGCGTCTCGTACACACCTTCAACACTGGAGTGGTTGAAAAGTGCTGCAAGCTTGTCCGCGTCTTTGATGTAGACATGTTCAGGCATGCTGAGCTTGAATAGATGCACCGAAGGATGACCGTTCGGTAGAGTGTAGTTGACCACCTTCTCCGCCTCCACACCATCCACAGATACATCGGGCAGATCGTCTCCCTTCAAGTTGAGGAAGACTTGACGCGGTACCACAACCTTGAGCTGATGAACCTTTTGGTCAATCAAGACGAAAGCCTTGACTTCGCCAGGGCTCTCACCCTCGCAGAGCTGTAGAATCTGCCAGGTCGAGTTGTACATCAACTCACTCTGATTGCGGAACATATTGCCAATGGCATCGGTATTGTCAACACGCTTTTCACCGAAGAGCTGTCTTCTTCTCTTGCGAGCCTGCTTTTGAATCTTCCACTTCTTCTTTTGGTACTGAAGCCAGCCCTCGTAGTCCTCTGTGACGGAAGGCATGTTCGGAGGAAGACTGTCGTAAGGGTTGATAGGTGCAGCAGGCTGGACTTCAGCAGCCTTTCGCTTCTGCGACGAGTGAACTCTCGAGACAATGGCTCTCTTTGGTACAGTCAATGAAGACGAACCAAAATCTTCAAGATCTCCGACAATTCTTCCGTTGGCGGCGTTGAGGTCAACATCCTCCAAAGGCTTCTTCAGGAACATGTCTGTCATCTTCTTTTGCTTGAAGAAATCATCCTTGATTCTGATTCTGCGCTCAAGCCAATCGGGATGAGCAACACGAGGAACAGGGTTGCGAATCTTCTGCAGAGCAGCAGGAATTGTAATCAGCTTCTGTATGACCGATCCCAGACGTTCAAGGTAGTAGTTCCAGTCGATGACGGTACGAGGATCCATGTCACCCGGGTCATCCTTCATCCACTTTCTAAGGTAGTGCTTCTTGACCGACTCTTCAGCCGAGAAGATGGCGACCGGAATGGCACGTTCCGTGACGGGAGAGTTTCTGGGTCGTGATGAGATAATGTACTTGCAGTTCAAGCCCTTGTCCTTGACCATTTGCTCGCCCAAGAACTCGGCGAGACGCTTCGCTGTGGTGATGGCGGTTGACTTTTGAGCGCCGTACTCCTCGAGTGTCTTGGCCATACTCTTGTTCTCGCAAATAAGATCAATGAGCTCTTCATCAGCCAGAGTGGAACCATGAGAGTCAAGAACATCCAGCCATCTGTTGGCAACCTTGGCGACTGCACCATAAGTCTCCTCAAGCGTTGTGCCTTCCAAGAAGAACTTGAAGATCTGTGTTTGGAAGATCTTGATCAGCTTGAGCTCACCACGACGTTTGACTTCGAAACCCTTCAGCTCAGCAAGAGTACCATCGTGGTTGAATACAGCATAACGCTTCTTCAAATTCTTGTCTTCTTCCTTGGAGGTTGGCAGGATCATGGCTCTGTAAGGTCCGTCGACTTCGAAGAAAATAGTGTTGTCGCTATGTGTCTCGTAGCGGAAGTTTTGAGGATCGACCAGTTCCTGGTATTGATGGTTGGTGAATCCATCGTGAACACGATGATTCAACATGACGCAAGGGTATGATATGGCGAGTTTCTTGCCATTCTTCAGCTTGAATGCGAAGTTCTCAGGGAAGGTCGCAGGAAGAATACACCAAATACCGTCAGTGTCGAGTTCGAGGGGTCTTCCGATGCGTTCAACCAGCTGTCTGGCCATTTGAATGATTCGGGCACCAGTCAAACAAGTGACACCGGCCATCTCCATGGAGTACCAGCGAGAACCTTTTCTCATGACATAACCGTAGAAACTGTTCAAGATGACCTTGTGAGCCAGTTGTAGAGAGTCGAACAGAATGATCATCTTCTTGGCATCATCGACTTCAGCAGCGGAAGCACCAGCTTTCTTCAAGTCTTCAGTTTTGCCTTTCCAGACCTTCTGCTTTCCCTTGAAATCGTATCTTCTGTCACGGAAGTCCTTGACGGTGTCGACGTAGAATGGGTTTTCTCGTTGGCAGATGATGGCTTCCTTCTCGATCGTTTTGGCCTCGTGAATCTTGTGATAGATCTTTTTGCTGTAATCTTGTAGTCGTTTCTTGACCAGTACCGATTGCTCATCAAGAGACAGGTCTTGGAAACTTCGAGCTAAGCTGTTCGCATATTTGCCAGGGAACTTTTCACTCTCGAGAGCGTGGCGAATCATGTTGTACTCGTCGCGCTTCGCAGGCAAGTACTCTCCTCTCCACGACCAGGGTAATCTTCGATCACAAGTTTTGCCAGGTCTGTTGAAGTCGCAAGCAGCGCAGTCTGCTTCCTCGATCATGGAATCTGGTTGCAGACGATTTGTCGTCATGATGTTGGGATACATAGATGCGACATCCAAATGGTAGATCAGAGGCTTCTCTTTGCGGTTTGGCGTCTCCTTGAGTTGGATGAGCCTCTCCAAGATCTGTGCCTTGACTTCTTCATAGTTCTCAATGTCATCCATTGACTTCTTCTCTTCCACTGTGATACTGAACTTGAGTGCGTTGTCGAGTTCTTTGATCAGTTCCTCGATGGCGGCAGGATCCACCGCGAAGTTGCATGGAATGTCGGCGCGGAAGACGCCACATTCAATACTCTCGACGTGACCACCAACATAAGTTTCTGACTCCAGTAGATGGCCTTCCCAGAAGGATTCTCGTGGTGCTTGATGCTTGTTGGGCAGTACAATCTCCTTCTGATATGCTTGGACCATGAGCAACATCTCGCAAAGTGTGCCAGTACCTTTTCGCAACACATCGTCTGGTCCTAGGGGAATAATGGTACATAGCGAGAAAATGAAAGGATGGACGTATTTCATGTAGAGATAGTATGTCGCCACGGCATCTGAGACAGAGTACTCGGCCAGAGTCTGTGGTCGTTCCTGAGCATAAGGTGTCATCAGTTCCGGATCCAGTTCATCAGGGTCGTAGCCAAGTTTGGCAACTGTGACGGCTTTCAGACCTCTACTTCCTTGCGGCAAGTAACTGTCACGGTTGACCCAGGCAAAGGCGTCCATGTGTGCGCAATAATTTGACTGGTAGATGTCCTCGCTGTTCTTACGGAAGCCGATTTCTTGGTACATGTCGATGCCTTGAATACTAGCTCTGGCTTCGACGTACGGCCAATCGAAGAAGTCACCGTTGTATGTGACGATGATTGTTGGACGCGCTTCCTTGATACAATCGAAGAAGCGTTCCAGCAAAGCTCTCTCGTCCGGCTCGTTGAAAATTAGGAAAGGTCCCTCGTATTCGGGCTTGGGCGTGTACTCGAAGTCGGCAATATCCTCGGAGACAATTTCTCGATTTGTGATGAG